>Ga0169931_10003542_pt1 | contig 24723 bp, 11 predicted proteins | sample Kivu_15m_20L_FD_129675 | JGI IMG/M metagenome (GOLD analysis project Ga0169931, IMG submission 129675) | Freshwater microbial communities from Lake Kivu, Western Province, Rwanda to study Microbial Dark Matter (Phase II) - Kivu_15m_20L... | ecosystem: Environmental > Aquatic > Freshwater > Lake...
GTTTGATAAACCTCGAAAAAAATGTCATCATAGTAATAATTTATATAAGTTAGTTACAATATTTGATTGGGATGATACTCTTTTCTGTACCACATATCTGTCAAGATATGAAATTGTCTATATTTCTCAAGTCAATCAGAACGTTTCTTAGAAAATTGAAGAAATCGATACTAAAACTTCAAAAATTTTAGAAATAGCCGCGTAATTGTCAATAGTATACATTATTACTAATGCTGCATAAGGATGGGTTTAACACTGCCTTAAAAATTTCATGCCAAAAACTAAGAAAATAGTCAAACAATTTCAAATTATAATTATATCAGCTCGAGGTAGATATGGATAGAAATTTCCTAATGATATATAACGGTGGAAGAGACAAACTTTCAAAGATATATTATAGCCAATAAATAAAAATTTAGTAACTTTGAACTTGACATGTATAGGTGATTCTATGGCTGAGATAAAAGCTGTTGAATAACTTAATTAACTATTTTCTAAGCAAATTTTGAAGACTATAAAATTTTATGAAAAACCTAGGATGGATGAGCTATATAAACAGTTAAGTCTTTTAAGAGAGAATATCAGAAAAGTGATTATTTCAACTAAAAATATGCAAATAAAAATGCATAAAAAATGATTAAAGTTAAATTTATCATTTATCTCTACTAATTATATAGAGATCTATACTGCTACCTTATATTTATAATTTCATTATCTTATTGTATAATATTTATAAATTATCAAAATTAATAGGTTAAAATGGACGAGACTATTCATTTGAACAGTGCATAAAAGGCAAAACTTTAAAATTAAAAACAAATTTATTGCATTTTAAGGATGATGAATTTCATTTAAAAATTTTATAGTACAGATAAAATCGATCAACATACCTATAAAACATAAATATCTAAATTGCTATAAAAGTATACAAAATTTAGTCAAATCATTGCAGGATTTAATTTAGCTTAATTTTAAAAGACATACGGTATTCCTCATGAATAAATATCATGGGCTAAGTATGTTATCTAAAAAGGAGTATAAGTAATTATAATATAAGATAGGGGCAACAAGGCAAATAAACATTCATTTACATGCAGGCCACTGCTACTTTCATATAAGCTATCTAATCATTAAACATGGCATCAGATAATCCAGTAATTGGTTAAATCCGACCTTCATTATAAAAACTTCAGCTAATATTAAAAAAAGTATATCAAAAGTTAGGGCCTTAATTTACATCAAAATTCAATATGTTTTGCAGATTGTATTATATTTGATTAAATATAGGATGGACATGCATGTTAATAATAAGACTATAAATGAAAGTTTGACATAAAGTTAATTTAAATAACTAAAATCTAATGTTTAAGGAATGTTTAAAATGATGGAGACTATTATGCAGAATTGAAATACGTGATTATTTGTCAAAATTATAGTTTAAATATGCTTTTATTAAGTAAAAAGATAAATCATTATATTATATGTTTCAATAACAATCAATTTTATTATTCTTCTTATAATTGTTACGATTATTAATGTTTAATTTAATGATTAAATTCTTAAGCCTACATATAGAAACCTCCTTAAATATCCATATCGTTTTATTAATCATAATCTTAAACTTATTATTCTATGTCCACTCCTTATCTAATTGCCACTTATAGAGCTAGTGCAATTATTAGCGTATCCATTTTATTTAATTCTGAGTGATCTGGTCCATTTATCATCCCATTACGAAATATTTATATTCTTTTTTTGAAATAATCAAAGAAAGTGACATTGACTACTCTTTCGTTACTATATATAATGGATTTTACTATAAAAAGAATAATATTAGTAAGATGAGTTAATAAGAATTAACTCTGCCATTATTTTATATTTTTATTTACCTCATTAAATAGCTTATATCAATTAATGAAGTATATCTTAATTTTTATTAAGGAAATAATGAGCTGCTTTTAAAATACATTTCGTTTATTTTTGTTAATATTTGATATATATTCATGCAGTCATACATCATAAAGACTTTCATAAGCTATTATGGATTCACTTTAGTGTTTGTAGGGTGAGTTGGGATCTATTAAAAAAATATTTGATGGATGTAGACTAATAATTAGCATTATAATTAGAACTTCTTTTTGTTTTACATATAATGATTTTTGAATTGCTACTATTGGTCTGTTTTGGCAGGACGACCAATCTTAGGATTACTGTTTTTTATATTTGATTTCTACTATTTTTACTATGTCATTAGCGTATAATAAGTGTATATTATATGGTATTTATTTATATCAACAAAGACTATTAAATCATATATATTAAATAGTTATAAATAAATATATTGGTAGATAAATGATAATTATTATGCGCATTATTAATAATTGAATATGTAAAAATGATACAGAAATAAAGAAAGCAGAATTAAAAATCAGTTTTTGATTAATTATTTAATATCTAATGATGATTTTCTATATTTGATTAGTTCATAAAAATCTACAGATTGCTTACGATGTTGAAAATTATTTATATTATTTTAGTTACTCTTTTATTATATTTCACTGTCTTAATACATTTTTGATACTTTTTATTTCATTTATACAGATTTGTACAGTCTTCTTTAACTATTTTTAATAGGACTTTAATGTATAATCTAAAAATTGCCATTGATATTATTTTTTATATGTATATTAATATTATTGTTATTCTCTTACTATATAGCATTTAGTGTTTAGACTTGATCTTGCTTGCTTCTATACGTAGATGATTTTAATTTACGTCTATTGATGCGCTAATTTAATCGTTTCTAGTCATTTTATATCAAATTCTGAACTTTTGTTATTATCTTTATTTAATTTTACTGTGTTTTGTTCAATAATTTTTTAAGACTTTAAGGGTTTATTTATTATGTTGAATATGCGAGGCGTAATTATAGTTACTTACGCTTTTATTGTAATGTATTTGCGCTAATTAAAACTTAGCTCTTCTTTTTTATCAACTTTTTTGATTATTTTTTTGGGTTTAACTATTGTGACTATATATGTTTCTTTTTTTGCTCTTAGATTAATGTTTATTATTTAGTTTTGAATGTTTTTCTTACTGTATTTTTGCCCATGAGTTCTGTTACTTTACTTCTAAAATATGACTATCTAGGGTCTAAATTAGTATTCATGACTTAGACACCTCTCTATATTATTATTTATTATTACCATATATAATTGTAGCAAATTAGATATATCTTCACCATTAAGTTAATCTGAAGTTTATATTCGTATTTAATATTATAATAAATTCCATGCGAACGATTTATCTTGGAACATATCAGCTCTACTATTAATATATAGTTATACAGTTGTTGTATTTTTATCATTTAATATATTTTTTGTTATTTTTATTGCTTATTGTAAAAATACAATTAATAATTTATATCAAAATACCATTTTATATTATAAAAACAAGTAAAGTTTAAATTATGAAATAAAATATCGATATTATTTATTAATAATGAGGCAAAAATACATATTATTTGAAAAAATAATTATAAAACATTAAAAAAATATGTCTATTTGTTTTTAACTTATAAAAAAGTAATTTATTACATTATTTATATACATGATATCATATTCTCATATTTTATTTTTGTTTTTTGATGATATAAATAACTTAGATAATATTATAAGATTTATTCCATATTAGAATTTAAATCTATATAATTTCTTTTTATTTTCTATTATTAGAACTATAAAACAATGTCATTACTTAGAAAAAACAACAGTAGATCAGCCCTTAGATTAACAACTGAAGATTACAACTCAGCTATGGATCAAAAATTATCAATGATTGCTACTTTGAAGGCATAAGTATAATGTTTGAGACCTAATCAAGAAAAATATGATAGAGTTAAAGAATAATTAAACAAGGCTAAAGCTAGATATTAATACTTATTAAGAGACCATGTATATTATACATTTATATTAGGATACAGTTGTGTTTAACAATGACGAAAGATTAGAATTATCAGCACGTAATGTAACATAATTGAGAATTCAAGCATAACATCTATAACAATAGATAAAGCTTAAGACTCAAGCTTTAAAATAAGGAAAATTCCATACACAGCAATTGATTGATTTCTAAAACAAGAAAGAAGATGAATCAAATGAATTAAAGAATAGATGCCAATAGATGAAAAGTTGTGGATAAGTAAGAAAAATGGAATAATAACGTACTAGATTACAAATATGTCAATTAAAGTAGTAATGTGATAAAGGTAAACGTTAAATCTCATTACATCGTTTACAATTAGAAAATGTTAATGACAAATGTCATAAGACTCAATCATATATTAGAAACTTGATGAGAGAATAAACAAATTTAAACGAAAACTTATCAACAGTTTAAGATTAAAATAAAAAGATCTAAAAGAACATATCATAATTAGATACAATTATCGATATTAATAACAGCTAAATCTCTAACAAATAAAAAGACTGTTAATAATGTAAATTCAATATTTCATCTAAATAAATATAAAAGAAGAAACTTGAGAATGAAATAAGATAAAAAGTGAAGCAATTGTGCTTATAAAAATAAAAATGGAAATGCTTATGCTAAGATTGGTAACAAAAAAGATTTTAATGTAATAGATATTAATCGCAAATACAATAAGCTAGCACCGAAATTAACTTTATTATTACTAAGAATAGCTAAATCAATTAAATGAATTAACAATTAAGCTAAGATTTAAAGGTATGTTAAAGACATTTAGAAAATTTAACTAGAGTCAATAAGTTAATGGATTCAGAAATTGGATGCTTTAAAGAAACTACATTAAAAGCTATTAAAAAATTATAACAGCCATTCACTAATAAAACTAATACACTTGATTATTATACTAACTCTGTTCCTAAATGGGGAAACACTTCAAGAGCCACTCATTATTAAACTAGTGATTTCTAAAAAAAGACATGCAAATGAAATGATAAATCAATATCCTTTATATTACTTTATATATTATACTATCATGCTTTTTATTTACTTACATAACAATTAATTGATAATACTTATTAATACATATCAATATAACTTTAAGTATAATTATTGATAATTTTTTAATTACTTTATAATAAATTTGAAATAATGCAAGGATCATTGAGACGGAATCGAATAGGCAGCAAAAATGTATAGTTATGGAATTGGTAGGTATAAGATATAAGAAAGATGACAGGTCCATTAGCAGTACAATAATATATCCAATAATTGATAAGTAATCATGATATTAAATAGGAAATGATTCAGGCAACATATAAAAAATCATCTAAAAACCACAACAGATCGATTTAAACATATGGAAATATGAACATATACGGCAATTTGTATTATAATTAAATTTATTGGCAACATCATTGAAAGATATATGTAATAAAGAGAACTGTCCAACTATGAAAGGATCTAATGATTCTTAGTATTTATGTGCAGCACATAAAGTACCATTAAATTGTAGTGCAATAGATTATATGATACATAATCTGGATCAAGCTACATCCATTCTTCTCAATATTAAAATATTTAATAGTAGAGTATCAATTAATTAAACTAAAAGCTTAGATACTATTGTTAGAAGATTATATAGACTTTTTTCACATACATATCATTTTCACAAAGATATTTTTTAATAATTTTAAAAAGATATGCATTTATGCTAAAGATTTACATAATTTTCATTAAGATATGGGATGATATAAGAAAATTTAATCAATATACCAAAAAATGCTTATAAAAAATGAAGATAAATGTTTCAAATTGGCAGTGATATTCATATTGATTTTTGTTACTAAAGTTTATTAATAGATATAAAAAATATATATTATCAACTTTTAGTTCATTGATTCGTATTTCTAGCAGCTGTCCTAGGTCGAATAGTATTAACTTAACTACTTCTGATACTATATTAATTATATTATCTTAAATTAGCCTATTTTTAATCAGCAATAAGTTTACGCATACGACTTGCATATCCTCCACGTTGAAAATCTATATTAAGGACAAAACCATCAACGAAAAGTACAAAACATATGCAAAATAATACTACAAAATATGTTTAAGGGGTTTTAAAATAAACAGTAATTGTTCCTAAAAGATAATCTGAAAAATAGTAGTTAGAAATCCACATATATCCAATGTATAATGCCAATGAGAAAAATATGATTGATATAAATAAGAAGACTGACCAAAATTTAGTATGTGTTGATAATTTAAAAGTGACTTGAAAAACAACTGATGTAAATCTATATAAAATTAATGATTACATAGTTAAGCTAACAATCCACATATCAGTAGAATGTCCTTGTTGATTTAAAGAAGAAGTTCCAAGAATATATAAACTAAACATTGTAATCAATACAGCTTATATAGCTCCTTATAGTACCCATAAAAAGAAGTTACGATAATTAAATATGCAATTTTACTGTCCAATAAAGTATATCTTAGGAAAAAGTCTATATAAATATTTATTCATTTAAAACTTTTAAGGAACATATTTTTGTGATTAATTTAATACAGTATGTTTTTTCTTTATTTGAAGATGATCTTGACTATCTTATACAGCATTAGTTTATTATTTATGTGATGGCTGAACATAATATACGTCTTGTTATAGAATAGCTCTAACAACTAAAGGTAAAGATGTAAAAAACAAGTTATAAAGTGATATGTATACATCATCAAAGATTGTTTGTCCAGAATAACCACAATAAAATGCAAAAATAAATTGAGGTAGAGTAAACAACATGTTTTTATAAAAAAAGTAGAGAATCATTTAAGAAATTCTCATATAATTCCATCGACCATGAACTAAAATTAGTCTCCAAAGCATTCTAAATTATGGTAAAGCATAATCACTTGATTGTACTGCACCCATACCTTCTTATCCGAATAGACCAACACCTAAATGTGCAGTACGTATCATAGGTATATCATTATTACCATCACCTATAGACAATGTAATTTTATTCAATCTAGTTCTTACAATTCGAACAACTTCTGCTTTTTGAATAGGAAATAGTCTACAACATACAACAGCTTAACAATATTTAGCTAAGTTAGCTAATTATATTTATCTTTCTTAATTGCCTATGATGGGTACTAAATCTTAGCCTTATATAAGAAATCCTTTTGGTTATTTTCTATATTTCATTTCTTATGCTAATCTATTCAGATCTCTAAGGTGATGCAGTATTAGATTAGGGTCTTTGCATTCGTATCTCAGTATTTTAAAATCTTTTTGTATTAAATTACAGCTTTTTGCAATATTCTAAGCAGTTTACATTTTATCGCCTGTCAACATCCATATTTTAATATCTAAATTAATAAAAACTAGTACTTGCTCTAATTAAGTCTCGAATAGTTTAAGGTACTTGATCTTGTAGCCTATCTAAGACAGCCGTTGCACCTATAAGATATATATTTTGTTATATATCTGATATTAATTTATCTAAAGCTTATTATTTATTAACAGCTGGTAAGCCTTAAACATTTCTTTTGAATGTATTATATTAGTCATTTGAAATGATTCTCATACCTATAAGCAATGTTCTCAAGCCTATTCTAGAAAATGAATTTAATTATTAATCTAAATTTAAACGTTGGTCTTTAGCTAATCTAGATTTTACTATACTATCAGCACCTTTCATATAAAGTTTTATCATTCCATTTGATCTTACTATCACAGACATTCTTTTACGATCAGAAGTAAAAGGAAATGTTTATAATAATTAGAATTTCTTTTTTTATCCTTTTACTGATATTTATGTTTATGTTTGATTTGCACGTTAGAATTAATAGCCCATATCTCTTGCAGCATCTACCAATGTTATTTAATCTGGGGATGGCCCTTGATAAAATTTACCTTTTTTTGCTGAGTGTTAAGCTACAACTTAATGTGCTATTGAAAGAGCAGTAAGATATTCTTAAGCTAATTATTTCATATTCTTAAAGTTAATACTTGAATTTCCTTATCTATTTTTAACAAATATATCATTCACATTCATATTATTTTATCCTTTATATATCAGTTGTTTGAGTTATTAATCTCTAAACCCTTTATTATTTTGTGGTGGCCTTTTCGGATCATTAATAATTAGTCCTAAGTCACCATACATTTTTCTGCCTATAACAGCAATTTTGAACTCCATCAAATTCATAGTTAAGGTACCTGTTTTATCTGTAAATATATATTAAATTTGTCCTAACTACTAGTTTAAAGATGATGATTTTACATTACAATTTTTCTTTCTAAACTAACTATACATCAATCTATCTTTATCTATAAAATAGCTTTGTGATACTTTGACTATCTACATAGATACTATTAATGATATAGGAATCATAGTATTTATTAATACGAAATATGAACAAAAAATTAAGATGGAATCTACTACTGATGAGAATGGTGAGGCTATTATATAGTCCATCTTCTATTTATTATTTTTTAAAAAGATACCATTTATAATTGCTACGATTAAGCATAATATAGCCTGTATGACTAAAATCATAACCAAAATATAATTGACTTTGACTTAGATTTGTGACATTTTTTATGATGCAGAATCAGAATTCATCATTATTTTACTATTACAACCAGTATATATGGACATTCCATATATAAATTTAGTATTTTTTAAACGTGCTCCTCTATAAAGCAATTGTTTATCACCGTTATAATTTACTATTTATCCAGTTCCTAATATCAAATTTGATGAAAATTTATGAAGTTATTTATCAGGTACAATTCCTTACCATCGGCCATTAAACTTCTTTAATGATTAAACAGTTTGATATTTTTGTGTCTGTGGAAATGAGCTTCTAGGTTTTAAATTTTTTTATCCATCCAAACTTGCGGTTTCAATAAATGCGATCCCTCCTTATATGCTACTAGACAATAAGATAAGATCAACTGGAAACAATTATTATGATTATACTCTAACAATTTATCCAACAACAACTTAACTCCATTATACAGTTACGAAATCTCCATTTCTATATACTTGTGTTTTCGATTAAAAGTTTAATTATTGATCGGATTTATATCTTTGATAATCTTAATATCCTGTATTAAAATGGTATGTACCTTATCTAAGCATGGATATGGCTAATACTACACATAACGGTGCCCAAGCTGTTAAAGGACCAAGTGGACTTATAATAGGTATTGATTGCAGTATACCAATAATAAGAAAATACACATTGGCTAATCGTTTAAATTGTAGTAATAGTGATTCTATATTTATTGATGAGTGATACTTGGAATGAAATCATACCAATGATATTTAGATGTTCTAACGAAGTTGCTTTAAAATATGGTTTTATTATGTTCAATATGATGGGGTTATCCAAATTGAAAGTTATAAGGCACTGGAAAGATAGGATCTTTTATGCAACAGAATATTTTATAAAGAGAAAGAAGACATTCCATCTTTCTGTTTATATATGATTATTATAAAAAATATAGAATTAACTAATTAAATATTTATTTAAAAATCTACCTTTCATTATAAATGATGATCAATCAATCAATTTTTCACTGATCATTAAATTTCTAAAAAATATTTAAGACTTATATTATATAGATATCATTCTTATTGATTTTATTTGCATTAATAAAAGTCTTTATTGAAATTTACTATTATTATAATATTAATACGTTATACATGCATGAATTAGTATCTATCTATTAAAAGAATCCATCAATAAAAAAATTAAACCTGATGTTCAAGTATAATTGTATGAATATAATAGAAATTTAAAAGATATAACATTAATGACTAACATTCTATCTAAATTTAAATGTCTATAAGAGATAACATTTCATGGTAATAAAATAACTACTCTGCCTTCGTTATAACTTGTTAATAATTTAGCAGTATTAGACTTATCTAATAATCCTATTCAAGTAATCACATTTATTATATAGATTGATGATTTTGCATTAGATGCGCTTTATAATATGAAATCTCTGAGGCATCTCTCAATAGATTGTACTAAATAACAGCAAAAAGTAATAATATAAAATTTGCCTAATTTAATAACTTTGAATAATCAGCCTATATTTCGTCCTAAAATATAAAAACAAACGTTCCAGCAATAATTATAAATACTTTAATCTAAATTATCATTATAGATGTAAAAAACGAAATAGACGTATACCAAAATGACAAAGATGCTTAAGTCATAATCAATAAATAGATCATAGTAAGGTAGAGAGAATGAATCTAAGAATTATGATTAATAATTTGATTTTTTATTTAAAGAGATCAAAGAAGAGATGGAGTATTTTTATAGTGGGCTAGACGATAAATTATCGAGTGAAGGAGTGTTTGCTTATTGCAAAAATAAATTAAGTGTTGTGTATGATAATTTAATGATAAAGCTGCTAGACTAATTAGGAAATTAACATATAATTAAAATATATGAATAGCTTTCTAAAATTAAATCTTAAAACTTTTAATATATATTAAAAATTATATTTTCAACATCGTATCAACAACATATAGACGAACAATTCAATCAAAGTACAAACAGGCTCAGAAAATAAACTTTATATCAAAATTAAATATTCAAATTAAAAAAATAAATATTAGAATTGAAGCAAAATAAATATAAAAATCATATATAAGAAGACTATCATCAGATTGTTAATGATAAGTTTAAAAATTATAAATTAGATCAGTATTATCATAAAGAAAAAGATAAGGAAAAATAGAATAATTACTATCAGGATATTAAAATTCATGCACATACACCAAGAATCAATTAAAAAATAGATTTATTTGCAAATAATGATAAATAAAAGAATTCTATTATGAAAATGAGCAAAACTATGAAAAACATAAGCAAAAGTCCAAGTAATGCAAATATTAAAGTAAGTTCTAGTTCAAAAAACTTAAATAAAAGTCCAAGTAATGCTTATATGAAAGCGAGCCCAAGCTCAAGAAACTTGAACAAAAGTCCAAGTAAGTCATACATAAATAAAATGAATCAAACTATAAGTTCAAAAGCATTGGTTAAACAGGTTTATTCTAGTAAATAACAATTAAAGCAATCTTAATCTTTGAAGATAACAAACTTAGACCAGTTGCTGAAGTTGATTGATTAGATAATGAGATAGAAGCGTAAAGATAATGAAAAGAACTTATACAAAAAATAGATCTTTAATACTTCTTAATAGTTCATTTTCATATATTTTTCTAGGCGATATGGTTTGAAAGAAGTAGCACTATAATGGTCATTATGCTTAATAAAAGCTATATAGTTGTATCATAAATAATCAATATAGGTATAGATATTTGCTAAGATATTAAAAAATACACTATATTAATAATATTATGATTAAATGCATAGGTTTAATCTATAAATCAATAAACATCTGTCTATTAATCATGGATCTACTAAACAAATCAGCTAATAATCATTTAAAAAAGTATTAATATATTTCTTTAATATATAATCATAGTAATATTCTAAAATAACTAAAAATATAGCGTACCCTATTAATATAACATCACTATATCATTTCTTACAGACATATAAATTAAATAAATAATAGAAATATCTATATAAATTCAGATGTCTTTTTTAAAAGATAGATGAAGATGAAGATGGATGTTTAAATAAAGAGGAAGTCAAAGAATTGATTAAGAAGATAAAGATTAATTCTGACATTCATGATGAATAATAAAAAGTTCTTAAGGAAACATTGATTACTGAAGTTACTAAAATTAAGAAGGAAAAGTTTATTTTTTCATAAATATTTCAAATAATGCATACTATCTTATGATCATGTGATCATTTATTTATTCTATCTTTGATAATTGCATCATATTGCAATATACTAATACAATATACTATCGAAAATTATAATCGATTAAATAATATTATAGTAATTTATAATATATAAATGAATTTATATATTTTATCAATATATTATCAAAACTACATTTTGTTAATTAATTATTTAACTTGTGCTTAATTTAATCTAGGGTCACACTTAGATTTATACAATTTCTATTATATTTAATGCTAATGAAATGGAAATGCTCCACCTATGCATTATGTTACTTATTCATGTGATGATTCTAAAGATAAGCCAAATGGTAGCTTATATTATTTCATAATATTTTGAAAACTATCTATATTAATATAGTAATACGTATTTCATTGAAAATATGATTGAAATGCCTTACTTTATATTTTTTGCATGTACTTTCCATAGTATTGCCGTGCATTGGATCACTTATGAATAAAAAATTTAAATTATGTTAAAGCTTTAAAGCGATTAGTTATTTTAGTTTTTATTATAGATGTTTATGACCCATACGAATTATTATTAACAATTTTCCTTGTTGATTATTGGGGTTTAATTTTTTAACAAGAGTTACAAATTATTATTTTGTAATTTTATGACTAACTTTGACTCCAATAGGATTGTTTAACCCTCTAAAAAATTATATCTAATGTCAATAATAATATACATGAGCTCCATTAAGTTGTCTAGTTCTTTATCCAATCCATAACATATGTCCACTCAATCCATAAAACTTGTTATCTATTTATCTTGTCAATGAAGATTAAAAAGGCAGGATTAATCCTTCGTGACTGACATATAGATCTTTCATATAATTTTAGATATAGTTATGTGTGATTGTCGAATTAATATATCCTTATAATAATCTATTGGCATCAGGTTATCTATTTTAATGATCTAAGCTATTAACGATATCTCCTTTATAATTATGAATTTGCTTCCCATTATATATTGTAAATTAACTACTTCTAGGCTTAGCATATTGCCCTGCTATTCTGCCTATTATAGTAGCTTATTTCTTATGTTTTGTTTATATTAGCTTTTTTATTCTACTAAAAAAACCTATTTTATCTATGATAATATTGTCTATACGTTCTAATGTGTTATGATTGACATGTTAAAATGGCTATGCACAGTCGCCTGTATGTAATAAAATATTTTAATGATTTTAGCATTTTTTAATTGATTATTTCAATTGATTGATTTTATGATGGCTGACTATAGGAGGCATTGCTTATATTTTTTTAAATATTTAATGACAAGGATCGAAATAGTCGATGTATCTTTTGAAATTTTTATAAGATTATCTAGTCCACATTTATTGATAAATACTTAATACTGTTCTACTTATTACTTTTTATAGTATATAATATGACAATTTTAACTTTAATTAATATTTAATAATTATTAATATATGAAAAATCATGATTATTAATTATCTTACATATGCTCTCATCATTAGACTAAATTATACTGATAAGATAAGATTAATCCTTTTTTAACCACGTTGAAATTATGAATATTGTCTGTATTTCTTTTTTATGAATCTAAGTTTAAGTTCATTAATTTAGGCATTACGTATCCTCCATTCTTTTTATCAAATAAAATATTACCATTGATACTTATTACATTATCATTTTTGGAATGCTTTGTTTATGATTTGTTCGGTCTTTTTAAATTTGATTTATCATGTGCACGGATCAGCATGTTTAGATTTGGTTTTAAGGACTAAGATATTTATTTTTATAGAATGTTTGGAAGTTATTGATTTGTTTTTAATGATGAGGTCTTCTTTACGCGCATTTTTATGCTGTTATTTTTATGAGGGCTATTCAATTATATCTATTATGGTTGAATATTTATGTTTTACTAATATTTATGTGTACTCTTATTGTAAGTTTTAGCAGTTAATTGTTGATCATTGATATCATCAATATTCTTATCTTTATATGTTCTTTGAAGAATCTATACTGAACAAAGTTGATTCATGCCTCTAATTTTAGTATCTATTATATTATTAATAGAAATATTTTATAGCTTGGTATGACTTGGTGATTATTCGCATGCATATAATTCTGATTTTGACATATTCATATCTTCTTATTGTTATTTTAATTAACTCTATTATTATATTTAGCTATTAGAAGGATTTTGTATACGGATAGCTGTTGATGTTGATAATTAAGTTATTTTCTTAAGCTTTTTTTAATTTAATTTAGGGCTTGAATTTTACATTTTTTAATTTTTATCAACATTATTATCGTTTGATGCTTTATCTTTGTTTTTCTTCATTTATTTATAGTTTTATATGACTAATTTTCTTGCTTATTTTTCCATCATTTTCATCCTTATTGATCCATTTTCTTAATAATAACTTTTCATAGCAACATTAATGATATGATTGTATTTCTTCATTTTTTATTAATCGTTAATAGGAAATATTCGTTTGTAACCACCTAAGTGTTGATCTTCATATTAATCTCTTAATCTCTGTGCTTAATTAATTACAGTTTATCTTTACTTTCCTTAATAGATCTGCCTTTTACCAGTCAACAATCTTTATTTATTCAAATCTTTTGCACGATTATAAAGTTCATTCTTAGACTTTACATTGATATTCATTAAATTGAATGTGTCTTTAATAAGATTAAATTTTATTTTATGATCCAAGGGTGTATCTGTAGCAAAACTAGGGGTATGATTAACTTATAATAATATTGGCTCTGCCTTAGAATTTAACATGATATCTAGTCCTAATATATGAAAACATATATTTCCTGTATAATCTTACGGCTGACTACATCTATATTGATGAGATATTAAAGGCAATGCACATGTAATAGTCTTTATTGTTATATCATTTATTTTTTATTTAAGTTAATCTACATTAATACCTTTTGATGCAAATATTTTAAATATACTTGTTAAAGAACGTTTGTGACCTATACCCATATTATTACTGCTATTATTGAATATAAATTTTGGATTATTTTTATTGATTGCATAGTTTGTTAAATGTACATATTGTTTTTAAAGATTTGATGAATTTGGTTATACATATTGTTCAGTAGCTAATCGACCTAAGCCTTAGTTATACATATATATTCTCATTGGATTTGTACCACAAAGAAGTACATATATTCTTAAATCAAATTTTAAACCGTCTATTAAGTAAGGTCTAGCTATATATCGTTGAACAACATAATGTTTGCCATTTTAAAGATCTTATATTTTTCTAGTTAAAAATATACCTCTTCCTTGGCAATCAGCTTACGGTTTGACTATATATGTTCTAGTTTTTCCCTTAGGCTTTGATTAAAAATATGCCCTAAATTCAGCGTATTGTAATGGTAGCATCCATGTTAGTGGAAAGAAATCATACTAATCAGGTAATTTATTTTTCAGTGACATTAAATTTAATCCTAGCAAATTTTTACGGGCAATATTGCATATTCCTGGAAAATAATTTATTTTTTGAAACAAATGCATTTTGATGAGTGTTTCTGCATCTATAGAAAAATCAGTCCAGTATACATCCCAATCACCAGCATCATTATTATATTGTATTTTCCAACCTAAATTTTATGCTACGTCAGCAACAACTGGATATTGAGTCACTAGATTACTATATAATTACTTGATAAATTAATGACAATTTTCTTTAAATTTTTGAATTTGTCAATACGTTCTATTTTAGGTTTTCTTATTTATTGTTTTTATTATTATTAATCATCTGAATAATCTTAGCTTTAGTCTTAATTTTTCTTGCCTCTGCCCATTAATGAATAAATTTATATAATTAATACAGGACTTACATTAAAATTATTATTATAAGTCTGTATTATAAAAGCTCAATATTACTTTAATGATTTAAATCAATATAAAGTAATATGATATATAATATCAAAGACAATGAACTTTATATAAACTATTAGCTTATATTGTGCTCAATTTATTATTTTATTAGTTAATATATATGATTAATAAATATTGCATAATGATTTGAATTTATATCATTTGGATCTTTATAAGATTGTTAAAAGTAATGGTTTTTATGGATTAGGCTTATCAATGCCTAATTTCAATGCTAATACTTCTCTTTTGACTTAATCTCGGGCATTAGCTTAAGATGCGAATACACAGTTAGTATAGTCCATATTATAAAATTGAAAGTATTACTTAATAAGTAATAATAATTCTTTTCCATTTTATTTTTCCATCAATTTTTGGCATTTGACATTTTACCAATGAAAAGGAGATACCTATATTATATGATATGTTTATACTTTTTTTTAGTTATTGGGTTAATCGACTATTTTAAAGACACTTGATCTTATTTGTGCACGTATGTTAGATAATTGACCGTTGGCTTATAATGTTTGAATGACTAAGTTTTTCAATTCGTTCAGTTATTACATGATTTTTATGATAATTTAAATATAATAGATAGATAAATCAAATTTTATCTTTTGAAAATAATGATTAAGATTAAAAATTAAAAAAATAATGGAATGGATATTTATTTGATTATTTTTTATTTAAGGTCTTTTCATTACTTTAAAGTAAAATAATATATAAATACATATAAAAAAAATAAACTATAAGAATCTATATGTTGATAATATAAATAATAAAAATAGATGACCATTTTCATTGAATTTTTTTTTCTCTAAATAAATGTTATCATAAAAGCATAATTATTTGTTTTTAAACAGAATTTATTAGCTTTGATATTGTTATATGAAAAAGAGCGTTTTAAAAATTATAATATTTAAATATCGTATGCCTTAATTAGAAGCTACATCCTCTGAATAAATTCAAAAATTCCTAAACTAATCTGGAGGAATTGCTGTTGTTGATTGTTATGCAACTTGGTGTGGTCCTTGTAGGTCAATTGCACCTTATGTTCATTAAAAGTCAAAATCTTCTGGAGTTCCATTGATAAAAATCGATGTGGATAAATGTAGTGCACTTGCATAAGTGTATAAAATTCAAGCTATGCCAACTTTCTTAGTTATAAAAGGACAATATAACAATATTGTAAATCGATCTGAGGGAGGAAGTAAATCAAATGTTGATAAAGTTTTTGATTTCGCATAAAAAAACCAATGATTTAAAAAAAACATTATTATCAATCTTATTATTTTAAAATTGATTATTATTATTATGATAATTGTTGATATATTAATCAAATAAACATTTTTCTATAATGTAATATCAATAACATATATCATATTTATTATATTCGTTAATATCATTATATACTATTTATCATTATGTCGTAGCTTACAAAATAACTAAAGAATCATCTACTAAACTATTTCAAATAATTATTGCAGACTTAAGCTTCAATTGAACATCAAAAAAAATAAAATCTAAAAGTAAAAGGCTATAATTATCGAGCCATCTTTTATAAGATATCAAAAAAATAAGAATTTATTAGTATTAAATTAATGAGAGATTATCTGCATAACAAAGTTGCATGTAATTAAAGATAACTTTATTCAATTTTTTAAAGATTTGATCATTACTAACAGGGAAGAATATATTAAGAAGATTTCAAAATATAATTTATAAAGGATATTAAAACCAAAAGCGGAAAGAAAAGCAAGAAATATAAAAATATTGATGGCAAATATTATGATGGTGAAGTAAGACATGAAGCCTAGGCTGCTTTTATAAAATTGATCAATTTGCATTTAAAAACTGTAAGAGTTTTAGATGTCTGGAGGAAATAATTATCAATTGTTTCTCCATACATATTTTTTAAACATTTAGATAGGCATTTGACAGGATTTATAGGGCCATTAGATCTTACTCACTTTTTTATCCTTAACAATTCACAATTAAATCATCAAAAAACTTAAATTCTTTTCAAAATTCTAAAAAAATGCTCAGCTAATCTTAATCTTTAAGTATTTTGTCAAAACATCAGCCCTGTTGAGTCTGGATACTATAATAGCTATAACTATGAATACAACAAATTAAAAAGTTAATAATTTCTTTAAAAATAAACGAAGTACAAATAAGCAAAGGAACAATAATAAAATTACTATAGATAAAGAAATAATGATATAATAGTTGAATAGATTCATAGATAGGCTGCTTTAAGACGATAAAAATAGATAGAGGATAAAATAGCAGATTAAATAAAGATATATAATAATGTCAAATATCAAACTTTATTGAAATATAGACCTGGTTTAACTTATTAAACATACATGGAAATCTAAAAGTAGAATAGGATCAATAATGAAATTAAAATTAAGTAGATGCAGGCCTCATTATTACAGAAATAATCATAGTATAAAAATAAAATGATAAAAGTTCAGGCTTTAAGAGATATTTAATTGTATAAATTGTCGAGGAATGATTATTTATTATCATAAAGAGCATCAAGTAATTATCTACACAGTGACAATAATAAGAATATGCATACAGCTCGATAGTTATAAGATAGAATCCGTCTATATCGTCAAGATAAGCTCATAGATTTGAATAAGAATCGTCTTTTATTTAAAAATTAACATATGCTTAAAGGAAACAATTTGACTTTTATATGATTTCAATTGTATAGATAAACTAAAGTTGAATCATTATTTATTGATTTTATCTAATAATTTATTTATAAAGGATCTAAAACATGTTACTGACTATTCTATTAATACTTGAATATATTATATAGTTATTATAATTATTGTAAAAATTGAATTATAATAAAATGAGCAAATCTGCTTCTTCTTCATCTCAAAATTTGAGTGATTTAGATCGTCAAGTGAATATAATTCTATAAAAAATGTTCAGTGAGTTTGATCAAGGTAATGATCAAAGATTTTCAAAAAGATAGTTTCCAAAAGTAATTAGAGTGCTAACTGATCTTACTGGAGGATAGATACCATTTGAAGATGATGTAGTCGATCTTTTTAACTTATTAGATGTTAATGGAGATCAATCACTTGATAAAGAATAATGTCGATCATTATTTAAAACTTTTTTTAAAGTGCTAAATTAAAATGGTATAAAAGTAAATCTCATAAATAATGATATTATATGATTATATTAAATTTAATTTTTAAAGTATTGTAAACTCTTTGTATAGGACCATGATAGATTATATTTTTTTAATCAAAAATATAAAATTATCCTAATCTTATAATAGTCATTCAATAAAAAAATATGACTTAATATTAATCAATTCTATGAACTTAAGTTAATTTGATACTAATTTATAGGCTTTTATGGTAATATTCCCATTGTTATTAATTATTATTCATATTATTATAATTGTCTTACAAATCCACTATTAGGATGGGCATATGGTCTTTTACTTTTTACATATGCTTTAGCATCTAAAAAATACATCTTTTTCTATCGCATAAGAAATGCAATAGTAAATGTAGCACTTCTAGAGATACCAGCAGCACAGTGTAACATAATCTTTCTTTTTTTTTATCTCATTTTAGTCATCCATATGTAGTTTTCCTAAAAATATTGTTTGATTTGTTGTTTCGGGAAATCTGATATCAAATATATTTTGTATTAAAATGATGGATCATCTATAAATTTTGTTATTAGATTATCGCCACAAACACAAATTGCTGTTATTCCTTTATCATCAATAATGTCTTTTGAAATAGCTGCATCTTCATTGCCCAAATATAATCCTTAATCGATTTAATCAATTTAAGGGGATAAATTTGCTCTAATACTTTTATAATATAACATTTATTGTACCTATTGAGCCTTGCAAGGAGGGCAAATTCCGTAATCTTATGAAACTTATATTAAGTTTTATTTTGTTTGACAAAGATAACAAACTAAAGGTTCTTTTTAATTCATTTATAAATCTTTTATAGTAAAATAGTTTATAATTAAAATATAAGTAAATGATCTAAAAATATATTTATATAATTATAGAAATTATCATTGATTCCATTATCTTTAATCACGAAGAAAATGACCCATCATTATAAATGCTGATTAAGGCTGATCCGTTGGGACTAAATGACCTGCCTTATTAACTAATACAAACCATAGATTTCCAGATGTTTTAGCCCATCCTCTTACCTAGTTGTTGATTGTCCAGACTTTCTTTTTAGACTTTTTCCAACTAGTAATGCCTTCCCATGTTAAACTATTTATATAATTTAAAACACCAGCAGTATTGATAACATAGTCATTTTGTCCATTATAAATCAATACTTTAGTTTTTCTTAATAATCTAACTAATTCCACTGAATAACTAACAGAAGTATCTTCAGTATAACTTTAAGTTATTTTACTATTATATTGAAGGTAGTCAATTTATTTAGGTACGCCTAATTTATCTTTATTTTATTGTAAATATTCTGCAAAACTTCCATCGGCTCCTTCATTAAACATTCTAAAATTAAATTCATTCATTCCACCCAGATAAACATCAAAGACAGTACCATTATTAGTAAGATAATCAAAATAAGTAGTTGCCTATATAAAACATTAAGTACTTTTTTATATTATTATTGATAAATATTTAAGATTTGTTGAGTTTGAAACCAAGTACAAACATCTCTGAATTTATTACTAACTATTCCCGCAGAGTACAATAAAGAATCATAAAAATTGATCTGATTTATAGGATCGACTAATCCGTCCCCTATTGCTACTCCTTTTAGTTTTACTTTTGTTGCAGCTAAAAAGGTATCATTGAATGCTATAGCAGTAGCAAAAGGTGGAATATAATGCCCTGCAAATGATTACCCTGTAATATATAAAGGACTAGCTCTTAGTTGTGGGTATTGTTTATAAAAGTTATATAAGAAATTAACCAAATGCTTAGCACCTTAATATGAGCTATTAACTTGATCATTTCCTGTTCTATTGCCACTGAAAGAAAATCCTACATTGAGAGGCTGATCAATGAATAACATGTGACCCATTATATCCCATGAATATTGAAATAATTCTGGTTTTTTATTATTAATTCTTATAGGTCCCATTTATACAAATGCACCAAATTGTGAGCTACTTCCTGGACCACCATTTAGCCAGATGATCAAAGGTATATTAGAATTTTATTAATCTAAGCTTCTATCTCTTGCACCAAATAATTGATAGTACATTCCACTGGTTCCTTTTTATCTATACCAATCTATTTATTAAAATCCTTATTAGCATATGTAATACCTGAAAATGATTCAAACATGGGTTTTGTTAGGTTAAGTTCTTTTCTCCAAAACTAAGTAGTATTAGTAGCTTTACTCTAAGCAGTAAAGGTAAATATAAGTATGGTGATTAGAATGATATTAGCTAAAGATTTCATAATTATTATATAGATTTATGATAATATATGATATAAAGCAGATAAAGTAATGAGAAAGATAATGAAAAGATAAATATATTGAAAATCATAATTTATTTATATAATCTTATAACCATATTTATAAATTATCTTAATAATCAACTAGTTGTTCTTATTTATTATTTTACTTATAGCAAAAATATTATTAATTTCTTTTTGTTTTTATTTAATTCATTTTGAATTCCTATATAGTACCTATTTGATTTTAAATCTTAATAATATCGTCAATATTATAATCAAATTATATTTTATTCTTGAAGGGCAATTATATGAATGCGCCAGTGATATTATTTTTGTAAAATACAGGCAGATTTATATATTAATTTATTATTTAGTTGTTTTGATGCATATATTTTTCTTGATTATTTTATTTTAGTATATTCATAGGCAGCCAATTATCAAAGCCTATTCTTTGATTGATTTATAAAATTAAATTCCTTTATTTAAAGTAATTGTTCCTTGGTAAAACTTAATAATCGATCAGTAGTTATTTCTTCTTCAAGCTATCTGAAGTAAATTAAATATTTATGTCAAATTTATTGATCTATGTTTTATTATTATAATACTAATAATATTAGGATAATTTTAATTATTTATTCTGTTATTTCGATTTTGATTTATATTATTGAAATATTTATAGAGACCTTTAGATTTTTGTAAAGCGAAATGATATTATTGATATCCTTAATTATTATTGTAATTTCTTTATGCTATTATTTAAGATAATTGGTTCTATCTTAGAATTGATTTTCCAAGATAAAACTAATCCATTTGTCTTCTAGAAGATAGCACCGCTTTAGCAGTAATTAACGTTAAATCTACATTTTATTTGCTATTATAATTATTTTTAATAAATTTATTTCATTTGGGATTTATATATCTATATATCTGACTTATATTTATCATCAATCTTTAACTCACCTAAATATACTTTATTATTCACTTTCTTTTATGTTATATATTAATTAATTCTATCGTATTTTTACATAAAAAGTTTAAGAATTTTCTTTTTATAATCTAATTACTAAGATAATTAAAATCGACTTAAATTTATCCCTGGGGCTCTTTTTTTTGTAGCTAAATTTTGTCTGATTGATTAACGTCGTATAGATGCCCTTTTAGCAAGGATTTATTAATTTTATTTATTAATAGATATTAATCTTTTGCTTGAAGTAATTATTTTTTTAGTTTATTTAAATTGACTTATGATTGGAATGAAAAGTTAGCATGACTATCCTTACACTTTTATTGAAAATTAATCTTAAAGATACATTTTTTATATTTGTGGATTAAAAAATATATGTATTTAACCCATTTATTTTCCATTTAATTATTTATTTTTCATACTAACTTAAAAACATGGTTTACTAGGTTGCTTTATACTTATCTTTTTATTGACATTTGATTAATTTATTATATGAAGTTTTACGACATTTACTTTATCTGTATGAAAATTTACAAATTATACTATACTAGGATTAATACTAATGACTTGTTTAAGATTTTACGAAGTATTGGTGTTTGCTTTATGTGAATGGATGGTTCTTATTACAAATGAACTTAAATTGTTTGAATGCATGTTTTTATTATATGAATACTTCTAAAGTTTAAATGTTTAAATAATTTGTATATATAAATATTTTAATATAGATAAATTTATTTTGATGAGTAAGAAATAAAATAAAGAGGGAAGTAAAAAATCAATGAAAGAAACACAGAAATATTCTGTAGATAGTCCATAATAACGATTGAAAAAAGAGAAATTAGCTCGTTAAATGATTTATCAAGAAAATATGATGAAATATATGAAAAATCTTGAGAGTAAAAATGGAGAGAATATTAAAGCAGCTCAATATACCGCTTAATCTATATAAAAAATTAATCAAAATCTTTAATAATAAAAAATCTTAATTCCTTAAGTACATATTAATATATTCAGGTATCTTTGCCTCTCAATATAATAAAACCATAAAAGCCTATCAAACTAAGCTATGAATAACAAAAATAATTATAAACTAAGCAAAAAAGATAAACTATTCAGAGACAATTATAATATATAAATGATCAATTGAAAGTTTAAAGATAAAATAAAGCCTAAAAGAAAGACACTCCAGTTATAGTCAAATAATTTTACACAAAATAATAGCATTAAAGAAAAATTCAAGAGATTGAGCAATAAAAATAATAAAGGAAGAAGCGGCAATAATAAATGAAATAATAGTAATAAAGAAAATAAAAATAACTACAAGATAAAATCTAATAATAAAAGAAGCAGTAATAAGTTCTAAGGCAAAAGAGGCGACTTTAGATATAATAAAAAATAAAAAAGAGAAAAATTTAGCATGATCACTTTATATAAAAATCAATGCCAAAGATAAAAGATTCTTCTACTTATCTCTTTTAGAAAATGTAAAAGAATTTCAATAATAACATACAGATGCCACTTTTATAATAAAAAAAGAATAAATTAAAGCAAATTCGATAATTTAATAAACAATACGATGTTTAAAATATTAAATAATATTAAAAAAATTATCAAAATTCATCAATGTAAAAAAGTCAAGTTAAAAAAAATCAAGAACCTTAATGGAAATATTAGCCTCCTCATAAAATAGAACGATTATAAAACTTTTTGAATCAAGAGAAATAATAATTAAAATAAAAATTATAACATAGGCAACATAGAATATCAGAAATGAAGGAAGCATATTAAGCATTTAACAATAGAATGAAAAATTTTAAACCACATATTGATCAGTAAAAAAGAAGATAAATATAAAAAAGAATTGAATTGTAGTTATAAAAGAACTAAGAAAGAGTTGAATATGATATTAAGAAGATAGGTTTATAAAATTTATAAGTCGCTAAAAAAATAGGCCTTTAAAATTTATAAGCAAAAAAATTAAAGAGATCATAAACAGTAAGGTCTAAACTTCAATCTTCTTAATTTCATAAAGCTTAAACTGATAAATACCTCTAAAAATCAAAATTAAGAAGAAGTTAGTCATTCTATTAGAACGCTCGCCGTAAAAAGATTCAATAAATAATCAATTCATAGTAAAATGTTTATGAAAAATATAAGTTATTGAAATTATAATCATAAAGATTATAATCTAAGCTAAGGCAAAAAGATTAACTTAATAAAGTCGGTGGAAAAAATGCATAATTAAAACCTAGTAATCAATAATCTGCATAGTTACTTGTGTCAAGTATTAAGGCTAAATTTGGATTGATTAACTTAATGAAGATGCCTATTAATAAAAATCCATAAAAGTGATAGTTTTTTATCTTATTTATAAGAAATCTTTAGATTTTCATATAATCATTACATTTATTAGGCATAAAATCTTTTATTTACTTCAATTCTTATTGTGGCCTCTCTTTTCTTACATGTTTATATAGCGTTTTCGACTTATTTTTACAAATCGTCACGCACTTCCCAGCTTTAACATCTTGTACGAGCAAAATTTAATGAAGAGCAATTTTTTAGTATGAGATATCCTGATATAAAAGGATACTTATTAAA
>Ga0169931_10003543_pt1 | contig 24717 bp, 16 predicted proteins | sample Kivu_15m_20L_FD_129675 | JGI IMG/M metagenome (GOLD analysis project Ga0169931, IMG submission 129675) | Freshwater microbial communities from Lake Kivu, Western Province, Rwanda to study Microbial Dark Matter (Phase II) - Kivu_15m_20L... | ecosystem: Environmental > Aquatic > Freshwater > Lake...
AATCCAAAGCGGAATACCTTGCTACTACATCTCAGGTCAAACGGCAGTGAACGCAGGAACGTTTGGTACATATAGTCTCGCAACTACTGGATATCAGTGGTATCAAACTGGGGATCCAACGGCTTTTGAGCAAACGACCGGTCCCTTTGCGTTTACGGTCTTCGTATCATACGGCGTCCAGCAATACACTAGCACTGCGAATGCACCAACCTACAATCTTGGAGGTGTCGGGGAAGTACCTGGTGCCATAAACGTCCAACCGCCAACCGCACCCTTGCCACCAAAACCCTACATCATTGCTCCAAGCAATCAGCTTCCAATTCCGCCTGGATCGGGAAACGTGGTGGTGAATAGTTCGCCGATTTCTCCACAGACTGGCTTTCTAGGTCCTCCCTACTCGCCAAATCAAATCTCTATCATTGCTACGGGCGGCTATACGATTTCCATTACGCAAGGAGTTCCAACACCCGGATTGCCGACAATCGGACAGACAGCCGTAATCAATGTCGTGCCGCCTGGATCTCAGGTTGTTGTAACCCCAGTCCCTCCTTACATGACAAGCGTTGTAATTACGACACCAAGCCCTTTGACGACGGCGCTAGCGCCTTATGCGCCGATTGTCATTCAGGGCCCGAATCCACAATTGGGTCCAATTAATCAGTAACTGGAGCTGCAAGATTGTGAAATCATCTCCACCACCTTTTCGAACATTTCAGTGCATGCAGCAAGCAGGCACTGAAAGTTGGCTCATTTCATTTAATGACAACTTTGCGTTTCAAGCGATCTCTTCGAGATCTGATTTGGATTCGATGTTTCTACGGTACTCGACTGTAGTTTTGCTTGGCGTATTCGATTGGAGTAACTACAGTCGCGAAGTTTTTGCAGAAATGGCTGCGAAAGATGATTGGTTTGTTGAAAAAAAAACAGGAATCGGAGTAGTATGCCTTGGTAATCCTTCGCAACTGGAGAGCATCAATCGCGAGGCATACGAGCAGTATCTTAAGCAAAACACAGAACCAATGCTGTTTCGCTTCAATAGTGGCATATTGAAGGACACAATAGCGGGACCCAAACCAATTGCGGATATTCAGCGATGGATACTAGCCGAGGCCTAACAAAATGTTGGAACGAAGCCCCCGACGGGCCGTTTCGAAATGGAAGCCGTGTTGGCGGTGGCTCGGTCAACATCGCCGATAGAACCAAAGTAGGGATCGAATGGCGATCTTTGAAAACCCGCAAAAAAAATTGGGAATCAAGCATTGGACCGAAGGGCTCTCGATTCCTCGGCCTGGACTTGTGTCGGGACCACCCCTCGCCCATCGGTCAATGCACCCGTTTCGATCCGCTTCGATTAAATATTGCAACACCTAAGGGACGCAGCTCCCTTAGGTGTTGCTCACCTCCGTGTCTCTCCTGTCGTTGATCGCTACGTTCAAGGCTGCTTCCAATCGAACTCATTAATTAGGATGATCCCTAATTTGGATGTTTTGGATCGGCGATGTTTAGTTCAGCCGCGAGCTGAAATATTTCGGAGGACTCATTTTCGAAGCGTTGGGCTGCGCTTTTCTTAGTCGCCTCCACTTTTGGCTTTGAGCTTTTCGAGGAGCTTTCATTCTTCTGGTTCGGTTCCCGATTTTTCATACTTTTCTGCGAATTGTTTTTGGGATCGGCTTTCGATTTAGCAGAATCGCTCTTGGTGCTCTTAGTGCTCTTAGGTTGCTTGGTAGCGGTTTCTTTTGAGCTTTTCTTTGCGGATTTTCCTTGCGCAGATTTGTCGGACTTCGCAGCTTTATTCGGTGCGGTAGCCTTCTTTGTTTTTGTCGTCTTGTCGGCTGGCTTGACCTGGTTTTTTGAGGACTCTTGTTTCTTTGACGTTTCTTGGCTCTTGCCGGTTGTCTTCTGGCTGGTCAATTTATTTTTCTTGCTGCTGGAGTCCGGTTTAGGTTTTGCTTTCGCTTTGGATGAGGTCGGTTCTGGCTTTGTTTTATTTTCCTTTGTTTTACTTTCCGTTGCTTTCTTGCCCATTAGATTTTTGTTGTTTGTGGCGGACGCGCTTTTTTCACTGGCATCCTTGGCTGAATCGAGCGGCATCGCTGTCAGGAAACCGGTGGGTTGTATGCCGAGGAATTCTTCTGAAGGGTAAATCGAGACCGCTGGTCCAACAAAATGGGCTTTACCGATATGGCTTTGATAGATCTCGAACGCTTCGGGCGACTGATCCTTAAGGTCTTGCCCATCGACAGCGGACACCATTTGTTCGGTGCTTGTCCCGAAAAGATAGCGACGAACGCGAACCTGGATTCCATCGCTGTTGCTCTCGTGAATGAAGATATCGCGAGTCGGTTCCAGGACAACGATACGAACCCGCTCGCCATCCTCGGTTGGTTCCCTTAGAGCAACATAATCGGGTGGAGATAATTCAGGGGATTCCGAGTCTGCGCCCGTAAGAGTTGAGCTTTCCATTTTTGCTTGTTGCTTGTGAGTCCCGGCCGCGTTGGTCAGCGACGAAGTGGTATCGACTTGCCGTTCTACGTTCACTTTATGGGAACGCTGCCACGCCCCGACTGCCAGAGGTGCGATGGCGACCGTGACCGCCGCGCTGACTGCGGCCAATGAGATCCAGCGGAAACGAGAATTTCTGGCCGGGCCATTCTCGAGGTCCCAGTTGGACTGGCACGCAGTCGAGTGCTCTTCGGCGGCGTGGTCTACCGCGCAGTATTCGGGCTGTTCGCAGTGTTGCTGCTGCTGTTCGCAGTGTTGTTGCTGCTGTTCGCAGTGCATTTGTGACGCTAGTTCGGTGTCGCATAGGCAAGCATTTGTTTCCGTCGAAGTAACTGATGATAGATTCATCGCATGATTCCTGAATTTGTTTAGATTTTGCTGAAAAAGGTTTTTCTGAAATTGCATTTCAGATGGAATATTCACTGTGAAAATTCCAAGACGAAAAAGTCAATCGCACTCCGTTTTGAACAACGCAGAGGCGAGAGTTACTCGCTTCTGGTCTATGCCTCACAGGTATCCTTCGAATACTTGCCAAGGCGATGTTCTTCGAGCTTCTTCGTTTCCCTCGACAGCATCTCTCACGCTCGATGTCGATCCGCAGTTCCTGCTGCGTCTTATTGCTGCTGCGTCTCTACTCCCGCCACACTCACGCTTCCGCTGGCATTCCAGTCCGCTGGCATTCCAGTCCGTTGGCATTCCAGTCCGTTGGCATTCCAGTCCACCGGCTGCCAACCGCTCTAGGTTTTTGGTTTCCATTCGTATACCAACCCGTTTCCTGTTATCACCCCGTTCCTGTTATCACCCCGTTCCTGTTATTGCCCCTTTTATCTACCTACCTCTCCTTTCGCATCCCGCTTTTTCCTACCTGATTTCCATCGTCTCTCGCTGCAATTTTCTGTGGCTTCTATCCAAATCACACTCCTGAAAAGAGGTTACAAAAAAATACTAAAAGAAACTTGTTTACTATTCGATGTTGAATATATGCCGATTGTACAAGCTGTAGGGGTAATGTCAAGAGAAAGAAATGTATTTTTTTACACTTGTTCAGATGTGCCCATTTTCGGCCTGGATCGAGCTCGCTGTCACCGTTTCTGCAGAGCAAGTCTCGCCCGCTCCAGACTGTTGGCTCAAAAGTCTGTTGGCACGGGGGGGCTGTTGGCACGGGCTGGGCTGGAGCGGACCGGGTAGAAAATCCGCATAGAAGCGTTGCAGGTCGCAACAATTCAGTCGCCGAGAATTCCCAGCGCTAGAACAAAAGCCTAGCCAAGCCGAAAGAGGACTGCAGGTTATTGGGCCGCCATCGCTGGCATCAATTCGTTTGATGTTTCAAACGCGTCGCAACCCGTTCGGCTTGCTGCAGCACTCGCAGAATATTTCCGTAACAGAGTTTCGCGATATCGTCTTGGCTCAGGCCACGATCCACCAAAGCCTGGATCAATACCGGATACGTCGAAACATCTTCCATCTGTTTGGGGCACAGCGAAATTCCATCGTAATCCGAGCCGATGCCAACATGATCGATACCAGCCACTTTTACGATGTGCATCACATGATCGGCTACATCATGAACCGTACCAGGTTTCATCGGGTGCGCAGTGCGCCATCGCAATTGCTCTTGCTTAAGCCGATCAGGATCTTTGCCATACAATTCTTCTAGACGACGGTTGCCTTCAAACATCTCACGCATGATCAACGCTGATTCGGGGACCACAAAACCGGAAAAGAAATTCACCATCACCACTCCGCCATCTTCCGGTAGCTTCGCCAGCACCTCATCGGGGACATTGCGAGGATGATCGGCCACGGCACGCGCCGACGAATGCGAAAAAATCACCGGTGCTTCACTGATCGCCATCGCATCATGCATCGTCTCGATACTGACATGCGAAATATCGACCAACATGCCCAGGCGATTCATTTCTCGAACGACTTCTTCTCCAAATGGGCTGAGGCCGCCATGTTGAGCTTCATCAGTCGCCGCATCGGCCCATTCCAAGGTGTCGCTGTGCGTCAAGGTCATGTATCTCGCGCCAAGGCTGTAGAGTTTACGCAGCTTCTCCAGTGAATTCTCGATGGAATGGCCTCCCTCCATACCGACAAGCGATGCAATCTTGCCTTCTTTACGAGCCGCCAAAACTTCGTCGCTCGACCCACAGAAGGCGAATGTGTCCGGAAACTTGGAAACCAAGTCATGCACAATCTGAATTTGCTCCATCGTGGTCTGAAAGGATTCACCCACTTTGCGCGTGTTGGCGGGCACATAAACCGACCAAAACTGCGCCCCTACCCCACCGGTCCGCAAACGCGGAATGTCCGTATGATACTTGGGCTGAGCAACCCGTAAATCGATGGTCTTGACCGGCTGAGCATTGTCCCGCAAAGCCCACGGCAGATCGTTGTGTCCATCCCAAATATAAATCTCTTCCAGCCATTGTTTCACTTGCGGCGATACGACAACTTCCCCGCGTTTGTCGGATGCTTCCTGAGCCATCACAAGGTTGGCAATGGCCAGGGACAATAAGCAAAAAGGGAACACAAATAAACGGAGTGGTTCAAAGAAGAAATACGAGTTCATGCTCGGTTGGCTTCCAGGAAGATTGAGTACGGAACGATCATCGACACCGATGGCTGGCCCAAAATTGTATCAGAAATCGCTGCCGACTCGCAGCAAGCCGCCTGGCGATTCCGTTTACTTTCGTATTTCTCCGCGGAACCGTTCGAGCCGCTTGCAGACGCAGTGCGCTTCGAGAAAATACGAAGAGACAATACGAAGAGACAATACGAACCAGCAAGGTGACTTATGAAAAGGTGTCGCTTGCGATAGACGCAAAAATCCAGAGCGTTAAAAACAGCCAGTTTTAGCGAAGAGCCTATCTGAAAACCCAAATACCGCGACCAACCCAAATACGGCGACCAACCCGAAGGCCGCGACCAACTCGAAGGCCGTTAATGGCTAATCGGATTGAGTCTTCGCCCCTGTATGAAACCTGCGGCTAGTGCCGTCGGTCAATGGTTTTCGGATAGGCTCTCCGGGAGTGCCCACTTGTCATCTCAATCCCGCATGCCATGATTAGTGGCATAGCATAATGCCAAGCGAATTTGCCTTCTTACGCAACAATATCAATGGTAACGGAATGACATATCCTTATTCGTCCGACGATCGTCCTGACCCTTCAGATCGACAACCCGCGGTTCGCGCACGAGTCCCTGACCACGTCCATCGAGGCGTTTTCAGTACCGGAGCGATCGTAATGACCGGCCCGAATGAATTTGTCATTGACTTTGTCCAGAATCTCGGTCGGCCCTTTCAAGTGGTCGCTCGAGTCATATTGCCCCACGGTGTTATGCCTCAATTCGTGGATGCTTTAGGAAAGAACATCGATCTGTTTCGGCAACGCTACGGTCCCATCCCGACCGTTGCCAATCGCGGCGAACAAATCGTCATCGGAAATGCACCCCTTTCGCCAGCCAACCCCTACGATGCTTCCGCACCTAGCGCTTCCCCGCAGTCTCCTCTGCAAATTGCCCAAGGTGCCACAGGCGGTCCCTCGGCTGTCAATCCCGGCGGGCCTGCAGCGGGCAGCGGCAGCGCGAACCCTCCCATTCCCGGAACCTTCTCGATCGATACCAACGGAGGTTCATCGGTTTCTCCTGTTCCCAATCCCAATCCCAATCCCAATCCCAATACCCCCCGAAGACTCTCACCGCAAGAAATCTACGACGAACTAAAATTGCGCGATGATATCCTCAGCGGCAGTTACGCCAATGCCGTCATGATCGGACACGGGCCCTATGAATTCAGCTTCGATTTCATCACCAATTTTTACCCGCAGTCCGCAGTGAGTTGCCGCGTATTTGTCGCCTCCGGACAAGTGGTTTTATTCTACGATTCCATAAAATCCACTTGGGATCAATTTCGTCAGAGAATCCAAGGACCCCTGCCACCCGACACGCCCCCTGCACCACCCAAACCAAGCGATGACAGCCCCTGAGTAATTAGGCCCCCTGAGTAATTAGGCCCCCTGATAATTAGTCCCCCTGATCCCGGAGAGCCCTCAAGCCTCGCGGGCCCAAGCGCCACGCCGAAGTTTTTATGCGAGCCAAGAGGACCCATGAGCGAATCACGAGCTTCCAAACGATATAGTGCCGACTTGCCTCTGATTCTGGCGAGCCAGTCGCCGCGGAGGAAAGAGCTCATGCAAGCGGCTGGGTATCCGTTTCGCGTGGACGCTCCAGATCCTCGCGCCGAGTGTGGTATCTGCAGTCGAGAAACACCCCCAGAATTAGTCGCCAGGTTGGCTTATCAAAAGGGGGCCGATGTTGCTAAACGCACCCCCCAAGGCCTCATCATCAGTTGTGACACCGTCGCGGAATGCATGGGAAAGATACTCGGCAAACCCGAAGATCGTCGCCATGCTCAAGAAATGCTGCAACTCCTAAGCGGACGAGAGCACAGCGTTTACAGCGGTCTTTGTCTCTGGAATCGTCCCGATGACAAGCGGTTGATGCGAGTCGCTGTTAGCAAACTTTATATGCAGTCCTTATCAAAACAACAAATCGACGATTATCTCGACAGTGAACTATGGGTCGGCAAAGCGGGAGCTTTCGGATACCAAGATGGACATCCGTGGTTGCAGTTGACCGAGGGCAGCCCCAGCAATGTGGTCGGACTCCCGATGGAATTGCTGGCCGAACTGCTGGCCGAAATAGAAAAATAATCCGATCGACGAACTACTGCCAGAGAACCGCTCAAGGATCAATCGCCACTTTGATTGTCAGCGAATCACTTCCCGATTTCGCATTTCGCTTTAACGGGACATCAAGAATCACGGTATCAGCCAAGCACAAACCTTGCTCATCATCCTGACAATAGTAGTAGCCCACCGCGATCTGTAATACTTGTTCGTCCGCTTCCGGTAAACGCAAATCAAATTCAATCGCACTGCCTTCTACCTTGCACGTTGTCTGCAGATTCATATTCGCAAAACCAGGCTGAATCACCGTAACCGGAAAGTCAGCTAGCGTATTGAATTTCAAGCCCTCGATGAGTTCGAGTTCAATTCGCACTTTCGTCTCGGTTAACCCTGCACTTAGTTCACGTGCGGCAATCTTCATCCGCTTGCCCTCAGGTAGTTTGAGATCTTCCGGTTTCGCACTCCGTTTCGGCGGTGTTAATCCCGAGATGACAAGCGTCCTAACTTGCTTGGTATCAAAGTTGTAAACTCGAATCGCATGATTGTTTGTATCTGCGATATAGAGCGACTTACCCGAGACGAACAAGCCCCCAGGCTCATCGAATGTGGCTGGATCGTCACTGTTGCCCGGTTCCTTGCTGCCGACAAGCGTTGCCACGTCACCGCTCTGCGCATCGACCACTTTGACTTTGTTGTTGTACGTATCGGCCACATAAATCTTGCCATCGTAATAGCTCACACCCAGAGGATGTTGCAGCAGCGCCTTCTCTCTTTCGCCATCCACATCGCCGAAGGTGAACAACCGATTTCTGGGCAATTTTGAAGTACCGATAATCGTACGCACCTCACCCTGGCCCGATAAAGGGATCGCCCGAACAGAACTCCCTTCACTGTCGGCCACATAGAGCCACTTGCCATCGCTGGTCAGACCGCTCGGCTGCGCGAAGGATGACGAACCCGCTTCGTACGTTCGCCTTGGCAGCAGCTTGCCGTCCACAATATCTTCGCGACCATTGCCGGCAAACTGCTGAATGCCTTTCCCTTCGATATCCATCACCCAAATCTGATGCGGTCCTGCCATGGCGATGAAAAGGCTATCTTGATGAATCCAAAGATCCCAGGGACTCCCGATCTCGGTACTGGTGGGCTTGCGGATGAGCTTTTTGGGAACCGTCGCTCCAACATTCAATCCGGGCCAAGCCGTGTCGGTCTGCTTGCCAGTGCCAGCCACTGTACTGACTTGTCCCGATTTCAAATCGATACGGCGAATCAAATGATTTTCAGTATCCGCTACCCATAAGATCTCGTCGCGATAGGCAAGTCCCTGAGGGTGGTTAAAGCTGGCGGTCCCATATTCTCCATCCTTGGCACCGACATCACCCGATCCAATCACCGAAATCAATGTGCCATCGGCTTTGGTAACCACAATGCGATTATGGTTGCTATCGCTAATAAACAGACGCTCTCCCCGTGTATCAGCGATCACCTTGCCGGGAAAGAGAAGAGGCGTGGGTTTAGCTGTTAATTCCACCAGATCAAAATAGACTCTGCGATCGTCCAGCGTTCCTTTGCGTTTGTAAAAGGTGACCGCTTTTCTCAAAACAGCCTGTAACTCCTCGTAGGGAATTTCACCCGCATTAGCCCATATCGCATATCCATCAGGATCAATTAACACCAATGTAGGCCAAGTACCGATTTGCAGATTGTTCCACAACTCATGCTTCGAATCGTTCAGCACCGGATGCTTGATCTCGTATCGCAAAATGGCAGATCGAATGTTTTCAGTATCTTTCTCTGTTTCAAATTTGGCCGAGTGCACTCCGACCACAACCAACTCTTTCTCAAATTCGGCTTCCGCTCTTTCAAGCGTGGGAAGGATGTGCATGCAGTTAATACAGCAGTAAGTCCAAAAATCCAGCAGTACCAACTTTCCTTTCAGATCGCTCAGTTTCAATGAATTTTTCGTATTGAGCCAATCGACACCCGCTGGGAACTCACCGATGCGCTGTCTCGGACCGAACGGACCATCGCCTTGGTAGGTCGCGGGCCGAAATAAATCATCGCTCGGCTGCAGCGCTAAAAAACGTTCACGCTCTGCCGAGGGTGCCCAACGATTTTCACTAAAGCGTGCTCCGCCCAGTTGCAGAAAAACAAACAATAGCAACACGGCCACTGCGGCGCATACACAACACGCAACGCATCGCGAACGTAGATTAAAAAAATAGCGCATCATCGGGATGGGCTCACTTTTCAAAATGAGGCACTCAACTCGTTCATACCCATCGGGCAATCTTTCCCTACCTTGGCATTCCCGCCATTATAGACTGCAAGCCCAACCAATGGCAGCGACAACAAGGACCAAGCTGCGGCTGTTGCGGGGGACTAGAAAATCTGTAAGGATTACGAGCAGAGTGCCGATAACATAAAGTATATGGCCGAAATTAAACTCGATAACGCATCAGTACCATCTGTTTCCAAGTTAGAAAGTGTCGCCATGGGTTCACGATCTTCAGGGGAAAGTTTGACGCAAACTAATATGTGGTATGGGGTTATGTTACTGTCATTTTTTCGCCGCGGCTGGTTTGCTATCGCCCTGCTATCGCTTGCTAGCATCAGTTCCGAGGCATACGGGCAAGCTTGGGCCACCAAGATGTTCAAAGAAACAACCCATGATTTTGGGGCCGTAGCACGCGGAGCCAAAACAGAGTTCGAATTTGAGATTACCAACATTTACGAGGAAGATCTGCATATTGCTTCGGTCCGGAGCAACTGCGGATGCACCACGCCGCGAATCAGCAAACCCGATCTCAAAACTTGGGAAAAAGGCGCTATTGTTGCCCAGTTCAACACGCGTTCTTTCATCGGAAAAAAAGCGGCCGTCATCACGGTCACATTCGACAAACCCTATTATGCGGAAGTTCAATTGACCGTTTCAGGTCATATCCGCTCTGACATTGTTGTTGAGCCTGGCGAGGTTCAATTCGGTGATGTCGACCACGGTTCGGTCAAGGATGCAGAGCTCGTTGTTCAATACGTAGGCCGAAGCAGTTGGAAGATCACGGATGTGCGCAGTCAATCGGATTTTTTGGGCGTGAAGATGCAGCGTGACGATCGAGGCGATGGTCGAGTGGGTTATCGGCTGAAGGTCGCGCTAAAGGAAAACGCGCCGATAGGGAATATCCAGCAAGAGATTATTTTGGTCACGGATGATAGAGCTTATGAGCGAGTGTCGATTCCCGTTTTTGCCAACGTCTTGCCTCCTCTCTCGATCGCTCCCAAAATGCTCGACTTTGGCGATATCGCGCCAGGCGGAGTCAGACAGCAACGCTTGGTGGTGCGGGGCAAAACGCCGTTTGCTATTACAGAGATCACTTGCAATGATCCTCGCTTCCAATTCAAAATCCCGCAAGGAGAAAAGGGAACCCATCTAGTTCCTTTTGAATTCAAGGCGACGGAGGATGTCGGCGAAATTCAGCAGACCATCGTCGTCAAAACAAGCTTAGGGGAAGAGTTGACGGCGCAGTGCGAAATTCATGGTCGTGTGCGCAGGTAAGCAAGCTCATACAAAGCAAACTCATACAAAGCCAACTCAGAGAATCGGTTGATGATCAACATGCCCATTGCATTACGGCAATGGACTGGCGAACCATATCACATCTCGGCCGCTTGTGTCAGCGTTTGCGGTCTGCTCCGCATTCTCAGCCTCGCCAGTTTCTTTTGATTGGGTGCTGTCCTCTGTCTTGGACTTATCATCTACGTGGACAGCGCTGTCTGACTTAGCGATGCACAATATTAGGTACTCACCCTCAATCGATTCACCCAACAAAACATCGCGTTGAAGGATAGCCGTTCTTTGCAGCGTGTTTTCTGGTGTCTCGGTCGTATCGGCAACGATCGATTTACGAATCTTCAGCGACCATGTGGCTGTTGGGTCTTCATGCGATTCGGTGTTGAGTTTACTTTCGCTTTCTGTGGTTGCATCGGCCGCAGGTTCGGTTTCAGTGGCAGGGCTTGAGGTATCCGCCGCGCGGAAGCTTGCGATCAGGGCCAAGGGTGTACCGGGCGGAACAAGGTTCTCGCTCTTGCTCAATTTGGAAAAACCTCCCGCTCGAACCAATTGCAATAACTCGGCATCTTCCAGCACATCACGGAGCAATTTTTCCACTTCGCGTTTCATGATTCGCGCGCTCGGTTCTGCGGCTACTTTGGCATACTGCTCGGTAACGTTCGTCAGGCCAGTGTAAAATTCGTTTGCGATTTTTTTCTTGTCGCCACCATTTTCTTTGGCGATCGTTTTCCAATCTTTCATCGCTTGGCGTGTATTGGCAAGTGCCTGAGTCAATTTCTCGGAATCGCTCAGAGGGGCATCTTTAGAAACCGCTTCGACATCAACGCTCGGGGGAGTTGGCATGTTCTTCTCGACAGGGCTGCTCGCGGTCGAGTTATCGCCGGCGGACTTGCGTTCCTCTTTCAGATCTTTGGCTAGGGGCTGTTTGTCCTTTTTTTCTCCGGGTAATCGTTCCGACTCGGCTAGGGAATCTGCGAGTTCGGCATCGAAGTCTCTACCGATTCCACTGCCAGATTTATTGGAACTGCGGTTGGGTCTCGAACGTTCCGAAAAACGATCTTCGTTATCCGCTTGGTAAGGTCTAAATTTGTTCGGCACAATCCAAGGCGCATAAGCGCCAACCTTGGGGGCTAAGTCAAAGGGATCTTTTCCGAGTACGTGCCAGATCAGCAATTGAGCGATCGGCAGTGCCATCACGCCTCCTAAGCCAACCTGAAGCATTCCTTGCAGCGGCGAGCCTGACTTGCGTTTGCGGCGTTGGAATTCATCGTGTGAGATCGGCTTAAATTTTCCCCAGTCCTCTTGCTTGATGGGTTGCTTGCGCGTTCGATCCGCTTTCGGTAAGTTCTCGTTGGCTGCCTCATCGGCGGCGGTGACCTCAGTGGTCGCAGGAGAAGGGTTTGAGCTGACGAGCTTTTCCTCGCCGGTGGCCTGGTTTACCTCGAGCGATTCAGCAGCAATTGGCTGACCTGGATCCAGGATGACCCAAGTCGGACCTACGCTCTGAATAAGCTCGGAGGCAGCCGTCGTGTGACCGCACAGAGGGCATTGCAGCAAAGCGGTGGGAGAGGTCCCCTCGGGGAGGTGAACGTGGTGTTGGCAGTTCGGACAAGAGAAGGTCGTCATAGCGGAAACAAGCAATTCGGTTGGGGAAGCCAAGTGATGCGATCTGAATCGAGCGATCCGTGCTGTGGATTCAGTATCTTGGAGGTTTATCTAACAAGGTAGTCTGGATCGACGATACGTGCATTAGTTTCGCAGAAAATCTGGACGTTTTCGAGTGGCCGGCGTGTGGAGAGCTTGTTGTGGAGCGGGGCTTATCGGAGGCCCGACGTTCCCAGTGAATCACCGTAGCAAGCAGTTTTCGTTTCCAGACGATTTTTTAGGTCGATAAAAGAGCTGTGTCCTGAAGTTTCCGCTTAAGATAGTTCAGGAAAGGAGTTGCCGATAAGGAACTTCCAGTAACTCGTTCCACCAATTGCTTCGGCGAATAACGCTTTCCGTGTCGGTGTATGTTGCTGCGGAGCCAATGGAGGAGTTCTCGAAAATCCCCCTGGCCGTGCAGTTCGGAAAGATCGCCAACAGACTGCCGAATCGCCTCCATCCACTGGGCAGCAATCAGATTCCCCAGTGTGTAGGTGGGGAAATAGCCGAAGAGCCCGGCGCTCCAGTGCACATCTTGTAAGCAGCCTTCCGCATGATGGTTGGGTATGATACCGAGATAGTCTTGATAAGCTTTGTTCCAGGCATCCGGCAGATCGGCCGGGGACAATGCGCCAGAAATCAGTTCCCTTTCTAATCCGAAGCGAATGGCAATGTGCAAATTGTAAGTCGCTTCGTCTGATTCGACTCGAATCAAACTCGGGGCGACCGAATTGGTGAATCGATAGAGGGTCTCAGCATCACCTTGCTCAAAGCAGCCTGAAAAATGTTGTTGTAGCAGCGGCCAGCACCATTTCCAAAATGGTAAACTTCGACCCACGGCGTTCTCCCATAATCGCGATTGTGATTCGTGGATTCCCAGGGAAGCATAGCTACCCAGCGGCAGCCCAAATTGTTCAGCCGGTAAGCCTTGTTCATACATCCCATGCCCCGCTTCGTGCAACGTGCTGAACATACTGCTCAAAAGATCTTGTTCAAAATAACGGGTCAAAATGCGGCAATCGCGCGGGCCGAGCGTGGTGCAAAAAGGATGATCGGTTTCATCCAATCGACCTGATTCAAAATTAAATCCGACTTGTTCGGCCACCCGTCGATTGAAGCTGCGCTGACTGGAGATAGGCAGCGAGGGTTGACGGAAAATGATCCCTCGTCTTCGCGTTGCTTCAGATGCTTCTGCGACAATCGGAACCAATTGTTGTCTCAGGTCCGCAAACAGCAACGTCAAGTGCGCTTCGGTTGCTCCTTCCTCATATTCGTCCAGCAGGCCGTTGTAGGCCGAGCCATCGATGGCCAGTAACTGCGCCTCTTCCCGCTTCAGTTGAACGATCGTGTGGAGGTTGGGCAAAAATTTTTCAAAGTTCCGCGTCTTGCGGGCTTGGCTCCAAGCTTGCTGACCTAGCACGATGGCTTTCGTTGTGGCTTGTACCAGGTCAAGCGGGAGTTTTTGCCGGCGGACAAGATTGCGTTTCAAATAACGTGCCGTCACAGCCACATCGCTCTGTTCCGGTTCGCTCGAGGCGATTTGAACCAGCGTTTCGATTCGATCCGATTGCGCTGCATCCGTTCGACGCTGATGGATCAGGCCGCTTAAATAGGTGATTTGTTCCGCGCGGTAGGTGCCCGCTTGCGACGGCATCCCTGTCCGCTCGTCCCATTCCAGGGTGGCCTGCGTCGATTCGAGCAGAGCCGTTTCGCGTTCCCACTGGCAAATGGCATCCAGCACCGAATTTGGCTCGCTCATAGTCAAGGCTCTCGTTAATTTCGGTATCCTAAGTTGTGTTCGATCTGACGGGCTCGCTCATCCATGCCGGTACCCCAAGGTCCGTTGCCCGTATTGCTGCGCAATCCCGATCCCAAATCAGCATTGGGACCATCCAGCCCCTCGCCGCGGAACCATTCGGGCATGGCACAGCCCGACAGGCTGCCAAGCAGGACCGACAGGATCAGCACGCCCATAATCGGTGAACCTATCTGTGAACGTCTCACCGACTTACCCCGTTGAATCACAGTTCCAGTGAGCACATTCCACATACGCACAGTGCATGAGGTGCGAATTTTGGCGGCCTGCTTTCTCGCAAACATGGCGCAATCGGGTTCATTGTTCAAGCCGTTCATGGTCCAAGACCTCCTCATTCCATCGAGTTCCGAAATTCCCGTCGTTCTCAACAATTGTCTTTGCAGATACTTCTACCCACATTGGGTTGTCTTGTTGGGAGTGATTTGGCAAATTTCGGGGGTGAAGTCTAGGTCAAAAGTGAATCTTTTATGTAGAAAAGCTGCCTGCCCGGGGGGGGCGGATAGAGAACTGAATCCGGAGCAGTTAAACTGAATGGCGTAGTATTCCCACCTCATTAACCTCTCGACTCTCGAGGATTCCTAATGCGAGCTTCCCACGACTTTGCGACTCTCTCCCGGTACTGGATTGCTCTTGGGGTCGTTTGGACCCTGCTTTTTTCAGGGCTCATCAGCGAACCTGTTTTCGCCCAAAAGCCACCCAGCGAACCTCAAGGCTATACCGAGACGCCGCTGCTTCCCGGCCAACCGTGGCGTGTGCACGACAAGTACCGCCCGCGACCTCAGGTGATCCAACCTGCTGCCGACCCGGGCGCTCCTCCGTCCGATGCGGTCGTTTTATTTGATGGAAGCAATTTGGATGGATGGGCTGTGGGGAAAAAGGGAGAGGAATTCGTGCCGGCTCCTTGGAAAGTCGAGAATGGCTACATGGAAGTAAAGCCCGGGAGCGGGTCGATTTTTTCGCGGGCGGAATTCGGTGATTGCCAGCTCCATTTGGAATTTGCAACACCAGCGAAAGTCGAAGGTAGCAGTCAAGGTCGGGGTAATAGCGGTGTGATTATCATGGGCCGCTACGAGATACAGGTCCTTGATTCGTTTAACAACGATACCTATCCCGATGGCCAACTTGCCTCCATCTATGGCCAATATCCGCCACAGGTGAACGCCGCCCGCGCTCCGGGTGAATGGCAAACGTATGACATCATTTGGGAAGCTCCACGCTTTGCCGATGGCAAATTGCTCTCACCGGCTAAAGCGACCGTGTTTCTCAATGGTGTTTTGGTACAACATGCTCGCGAGTTGATCGGTCCGATGGCCCATCAAGAAACACATCCCTATTCGCCTCATGCACCTGTCGGTCCGCTGTTGCTTCAAGATCATGGAAACACAACCCGTTTTCGCAACATTTGGTATCGTCCTTTGCGAACCGAAGAGGTTCCTTGGTTGACCGTTGAAGGGGGCGAGGGCCCAGGTAAAGGGAAACACATTGTGTTGATTTCCGGGGATGAAGAATATCGATCGGAAGAAGCGCTTCCTCAACTGGCGAAGATCCTCTCCAAGCATCATGGTTTCAAATGCACCGTCTTGTTTGCCATCAATCCGGAAACGGGAATCATCGATCCCAATTACAGCAGCAACATTCCAGGTTTGCAGCACCTCAAAGAGGCCGACTTGATGGTGATCTTCACGCGTTTTCGCAATCTACCGGATTGGCAGATGGCCTTTGTGGACGAGTACGTGAATGCGGGCAAGCCGATCATCGGATTGCGAACCGCCACCCATGCATTCAACATGCCCGGCGATCACAAATATGCAAAGTACAGTTGGAACAACAAAGAGTGGGTTGGAGGTTTCGGTCAACAACTTTTGGGAGATAGTTGGATCAGCCATCATGGCAATCACGGTTCCGAAAGCACGCGGGGCGTGATTCACGCAGAAAATAAGGAACATCTGGTGTTGCGTGGGGTTAAAGATGTTTGGGGCCCAACGGATGTTTACGGTATCGTGAATCTTTCTAAAAATGCTACCGTTTTGCTCGATGGTCAAATTCTAAAAGGGATGAAGCCTGAAGATGCAGCGGTTGAGGATAAACGCAACAATCCAATGATGCCTCTGGCCTGGGTTCACACACCCAAAGTTCCCTCCGGTAAGGAAGCTCGCGTTTTCTGCACCACCATGGGTGCTTCTGTCGATTTGCAAAGCGCCGATTTGCGTCGACTGATTACCAATGCCTGTTATTGGGGAGTGGGCTTAGAGGATCAGATCACGAACGAACTTAAAGTAGAAATCGTAGGTGAATTCAAACCAACCTTCTTCGGTTTCCGCAACGATCCGAAGTTCTGGCCCGGTCAGAATCTGCGTCCTTCCGACTTCGCGAAATAATCAAAGGACTATCACCAAGGTGTTGCCTTTCTCACCGATACGACGACATTCAAAATCGATCGCAAGTATTTGCTTGGCGATGATTTTGTGCTGGAAAGTGGGGCCTTTTTCTTGTGGCCAAGAAAAGCCGGCTCCCCCACCCGCCTCGCTCGTGCATGTCTCGAAAGCTTATGAGGGGTCGATATCCCCAACCTCAGATTTCGTTGGCAACACGCTGCCGATGAAACGGAGCGTTGTCGGTAGTGCGGTCGATGGGCGAGTGGTGCAACTTCAGGTCGAAGTGGGGCAAGAGGTTAAGGAGGGAGATCCGGTTGCTCAGTTGCTGACCAAGACGCTGGAACTCGAATTGGCCGCCGCTCAAGCCGGCTATAAGCTATATGAGGCGGAACTTCTCGAACTAAAAAACGGCGCTCTGCCTCAAGAGATTGCGCAAGCCAAAAGTCGACGGACCGCAGCCGAAGTACGTCGCGATTTCTTGCAAAAACGGTTCGACCGAATGACTCGCCTCGATGCCGATAGCGGTGTGATATCCGATGATGAAGTTCAAGAAGTTGAGTCTCTGCTGGAAGCAAGCGAAGAATTGGTCACCGAAGCCAAAGAAGGACTGCTGCTGCTGGAACGAGGACCACGCCCCGAGCGAATCCTGGCTGCCGAAGCTCGTCTGGAACAACAGAAAAACTTGGTCGACTTGCTGAAAGATCGACTCGCCAAATTCACCGTTCGAGCCCCCTTCAGCGGCTTTGTGATCCGCGAATTGACCGAGGTCGGTTATTGGCTCAGCCAAGGAAATGGTGTTGTTGAAATCATTCAGATCGATGAAGTGGAAGTGGAAGTATATGTGCCCGAATCCTATATTCGCTTTGTCAAAGTGGGTGAGCCTGCACCATTAAAATTTGATGCGCTGCCCGATATCGGCGAACCAATTGTCGGAAGAGTGGTCAGTATCGTTCCGGAAGCCGAAACCCGCAGTCGCACGTTACCTGTCCGCGTACGACTGAAAAATCCACGCGGCGAAAATGGTTATTTGGTAAAGCCCGGCATGCTCGCCAAGTGCGCTTTACCAACCGGATCAAGCAAACGGGCTACGCTCGTTCCCAAAGATGCTCTGGTTCTCGGACAAGTCGGCTCGCAGGTCAAGCAAGTCGTCGATGGAAAAGTGAAAACAGTCGATGTGCAATTGGGAATCTCTCAAGGGAGCAATGTTGAAGTGATCCAAGGCTTGCAACCTGGAGATGTCGTCGCTGTCTTTGGTAACGAGAGGTTGCGGGATGGCGAATCGGTTCGAATCGGGAAAGTGATTGATCCTGAAAATTTGCAAGCGGTCGCGCAGCCGCCAAGCGATGTTCCTCCTGTATCCAAGGGAGGTTAGGCGGATATGGGACCGATAGAAGCTTGCGTGAGAAACCCGGTGAAGGTTTCGGTCGGAGTACTGCTGCTGGTGCTCTTCGGTGTCGTCGCCTTATTTCGACTGCCGATTCAATTGATTCCACAGGTAGAGACCCCGACGATTTCCGTGGAAACTCGTTGGCCCGGTGCTAGTCCGCAAGAAGTCGAACGAGAAATCACTCAGGAACAGGAAGAGCAACTCAAAAGTGTCGAAGGCGTGACTCGCATGAGCAGCGAGTCGAGCGATTCCAATTCTCGTATCACATTGGAATTCGAAGTCGGCACGAACATGGAAAAAGCCCTGCTGAAGGTCAATAGCCGTTTGCAGCAAGTGCGCGAATATCCTATTGAAGCCGATCAGCCTGTGCTGAGTACCAGCAATGCCTCGGACCGACCGATTGCCTATTATGTTCTAGCGCCTTCCCGCCCAAACGCGGAAGCGATCGCGAAAGCGATGCAAGATTTTCCGGCACTCAAATCAGATTTGGAATACGCCGCTAGCGCAAATCAACCTGGTTTGCTGATCTATCGACTGAGAGTGCTCGCCGAGAAAGAGCCCAAACTTGCGGAACTTATTCCCAGCTATCCCGACATGTCGACGCTATTGCGTTTCACGGAAGATTATATCGAAGCGAGATTAGAACGAGTTCAGGGCGTTTCGAATGTGAATATCACCGGCGGGCGCGAGGATGAATTGCGAGTCACGGTTGATCCTGAACGACTCGCCGCTCGCGGTTTGACACTGGACGCCGTGCGTCGAGTTCTCGAGGGACAGAACCTCGATATTTCCGGTGGTGACTACAGTGAGGGCAAACGACGATATGTGGTTCGCACACTGAGTCGTTATGGAAAACCAGAGGAAATTGCCGATCAATTGATCGCTATTCAAAATGGAGTTCCCGTCTACGTGCGAGATGTCGCCGAGGTTTCGATGGGATTCAAAAAGTTGACCGGTGTGGTGCGACGCTATGGTGAAACAAGTATCTCCTTCAATGCGATTCGCGAGTCCAATGCCAATGTGATCGAAGTGATGAACGGCCTGAGAGCGGCTGTCGCTGAACTGAATGAGGATCTATTGAAGCCTAAGAAACTCGAGATCATTCAAGTCTACGATGAGACCGAGTATATCAATTCTGCAGTGCGACTGGTCAACGAGAATATCATCGTAGGTGGAGCGTTGACCATGCTGACCTTGCTACTGTTTTTGCATCTTAATATTCGCACGTTATTTTTTGGGCCTTTCATCATCGCTACGGCAGTGGGCGCGGTTATCTTCAACCCTATCCTGTTTATTGTCACCCTGCTAATCGTCTTGATGATAGGCTTTTGGTATGCTCGCGGCGCATTGGTGATCGGCCTAGCGATACCGGTCAGCGTGATCGGTACCTTTCTCGTTCTGAATCTACTTGGTCGGTCACTCAATGTGATATCGCTCGCAGGACTCGCCTTTGCAGTCGGTATGTTGGTCGATAACGCGATCGTTGTGTTGGAAAATATTTATCGTCATCACCAGCTACTTAAGAAGAAGCCTTTACAGGCTGCTATCGATGGCGGCAACGAAGTATGGGGAGCCGTTCTCGCGTCGACGCTCACGACTCTGGCCGTCTTTTTGCCGGTGCTTTTTGTGCAGCAAGAAGCTGGACAGCTTTTCCGAGATATCGCAATTGCGATCAGCGCAGCAGTCGGTTTGTCCTTGATCGTATCGATCACTCTGATACCGACAGCGACCGCTCGACTACTCACCGCCCAAGACGAACCATCCTCGACAGACGAGAATAATGGGCCAGCCACTTCGGTCAACTTAAAGTCCGGTCCGTTTATCTCACTTATCGCGGGTGCAGGAGAGCTTTTCAGCGATAGCGTTGCGGCGATGAATCGCTTCATCCAAGGCTCACTCACGCGAAAACTCGTGGTCGCCACATCCATTACCGTTGCGGCCTTTGGGGTGAGTTTCATGCTGTGGCCCAAGGTAGAGTATTTACCCTCGGGTAATCGCAATTTGGTTTTCGCCAATATCCTGCCACCACCTGGTTACAGCAACGAGCAGTTGCTTGAGTTAGGCAAGGATGTCGAACGAACTTTAGAGCCCTACTGGAACACCAATCCGAATGATCCGAAAGCAGCGGAATTACCTTATCCTACGATTAGCGATTTTTTCTACTCCGCTCGAGGTCGTACGATTTTTATCGGTTTAAGAGCCCATGATCCTGAGCGAGCCTCGGAACTTGTACCACTGATCCGCGAATTTAAAGATAGTATTCCAGGTGCCTTGGTGACCGGTCGACAGTCAAGTTTGTTTGAACGCGGTGGAGCGGGTGGACGATCGGTGGATGTCGAGATCACAGGCCCTGGAATCGAACAATTAGTTCGCATCGGTGGCAGCATCTTGCGACGAACCAAAGAGATTTTCCCAACCGCGCAGGCCCGCCCCGTACCAAGCTTGGATCTCTCTAGCCCCGAAGTGCACGTCGTACCCAAACTTGTTCAATCGCGCGATCTGGGAATGGACGCGTCTATGATCGGTTATGCGGTCAATGCCATGGTCGATGGCGCATACGCGACCGACTATTATCTTGGTGGAGACAAGATCGATGTGACGCTCATGGCTAGCGAAAAAGTTGTAAGGCACTCACAGGATTTGGAATCGCTGCCAATCGCGACTCCTAGCGGTCAGTTGGTCCCGCTATCTACCATTGCCGACATCCGTTTATCGAGTGGACCGGAGCAAATCAATCACCGAGAACGACAACGCGCGATCACAATCGAAATATCACCCCCCGAAAATGTCGCCTTGCAAGATGCCTTAGAGACGATCCAGAACGATATCATCAAGCCCTTGCAGGAAGCGGGGCAATTCGACGGCGGTTATCGGGCAACACTAAGCGGAGCGGCAGATAAACTCCGCGAGACGTGGGATGCGCTCAGATGGAATGTTCTCTTGGCTCTGCTGATCACCTATCTGTTGATGGCAGCACTGTTTGAGTCTTGGAGTTATCCGCTCGTTATTATGTTCAGCGTTCCGTTGGGAGCCGTTGGCGGTTTGATCGGTTTGAAACTACTCGGATTCTATCTCATCTGGGGTGGCAATAACCCACAACAACTCGATGTGATCACCATGCTCGGCTTTGTGATCCTTATTGGAACCGTAGTCAATAATCCAATTTTGATTGTGGACCAAGCTCTTGGACTTATTCGCTCCGGTTCAATGTCTCGAACCGAGGCGATTATCGAAAGCGTGACCAGTCGTATTCGTCCGATTTTCATGACGACGGTCACCACCGTGTTGGGACTGCTCCCATTAGTTCTTTTTCCAGGGGCAGGCAGCGAACTGTACCGTGGCTTGGGGAGCGTTCTTCTCGGTGGATTGTTGATTTCGACAATCGTTACCTTGATCTATGTTCCCACGCTCTTTTCACTCACCATGGATTTCGTACTGTTCATGAAAAAAAGATTCGGAGGCAATGAGGCCGAAGCGGCTTCATCATAGCTTCATCATTTTGCGGTATGCTCTTCTTCTGTGGTTTGCGGTTTTGTCGCAATGAGAAGCCCAGATAAGAAAAATCTTTGCTTAAGGATTTCAGCCGTGATTAGACAGCAAGGCATGCTTGCGTGGAAACAAATTTCTTTGCTCCTGCTGCTTGTTGGTTCTGCATTAGAACCGCTTCACGCTGAAGAGCCAAGACCGATCGTGATTGCCCACCGTGGCGCCAGTGGCTATTTGCCGGAGCATACGGAGGGTGCTAAGGTCTTGGCAATCGCTCAAGGTGCTGACTACGTCGAACAAGACGTCGTCTTATCGAAGGATGAAGTACCGATCGTCATGCATGATATCCATCTCGATCAAGTTACCAATGTCGCTGATATATTTCCCGATCGAAAACGCGACGATGGAAAATTTTATGCAATCGACTTCACCTGGGGAGAAATTCAAAAGCTTGACGCCAAGGAAAGACAGTCGCCGCGGCTGGGGACTGCCAGTCGACGTTTCCCCGGGGGCTTCGGACAAAAAATCATGCGATTGGAAGATGAAATTCGTTTGGTTCAAGGTTTGAATCAGACATTGGGTTTAAACGTTGGTATTTACGTTGAACTTAAAGGAGCCGCTTTTCATTTGAAGGAAACCGGCAAGCCGATGGGCGATGTTGTTGTGGCCGTCTTGAAACAATTTGGCTACGATTCGAAGGAGAGTTTATGCTTCCTCCAGTGTTTTGAACCCGATGAGTTAAAGCGACTCAAGTCAGCAAACTGCCCGCTGAAGTTAGTCCAGCTCCTCGGTGGACTGCCCAGAGGTGAGACCGACGCAGGCAAAGCGATGTCAGCGATTGCGGCATACGCCGATGGTGTCGGACCCGCGATCCCCGCATTGGTCGAAGTGACCTCATCAGGCGAAGTCAAATCATCCGGATTTGTCGAAGCGGCTCGCGCAGCGAAGCTACAAATCCACCCCTACACCATTCGCGCCGATCAATTGCCCTCATGGGCAAAGAGCATTGATGAATTGCATAAAGTTCTCTTTGACCAGCTTCGAGTCGACGGTGCCTTCACCGACTTCCCCGATCTCACCCGCACGCATGTGAAGAAGTGAAGCCGGGAAATTTTGGAGAGTCCATTTAGCGTTGAAGGTTAGGGTTAACTAAAACGTTTGGATTGGTGAGATTAAAATAATGACCATGATCTGCGGTGATTATGATGACCGCATCATCCCACAGATCGTGTCTTTCCAAGTAGCGGGTCACTGTCTTGAACGCATCCTCGCCACTGTAGACAGCTCCTATGGAGTTATCTAAATTGTTGGCGTGATTGGCCCAGTCGACGTCACCCGCTTCGATCATCAGCCACCACTGATCGCTTTTGCTGTTTAGCACTTCCAGTGCAGCTTCTGTCATTTCCTGAAGCGTGGGATTCTCTTTTACGTCGGCTTCTGAATAAACTTCGTTGTCGGGTGTACCCTTCAGGGTGCCCGCGCTGAACGTTGGGTCGTACTTGCCGTCAGCAGTTTGGAACGGCAAGTGTCCCCCTTTGACACCGAAGAAGCCGAACAATCGTTTCTTCTCAGATACAGCTTGAGTGGCTGCCTTTTGAAGTAGCTCTTTTCCAGCTACCGATGGCGTTCGCTGAGCCACGACATATTTGCCACCATGGTTGTGATCGATAAGCTTTAGGGTCGCGTCGGTCAAGTATCTGTTTCCAGCGACAAAGTTTTTGCCCTGTGCTCCATCTTTTTCTTTGGTTTCACCCCAACCGCAGCCGAGGACCACATCCATTCCCGGAAGACCACCTGGGTGTGATACGGAAGGCACACCCAGCATATCGTTGGTTAAATCTTGGTAGTCGTCGCGATGCACGTTGACTGCGTAAGCGCAAGCCGGAGTGGCATGCGAAATGGGAACGCTCGTCACGGCTCCCACCGCAAATCCTTTTTCCTGAAGCTCACGCCCAAGCGTGATCACTTCGCGTCCAAACGGGTCCACATTGACTCCATCGTTGTAGGTTTTGATGCCTGCAGTCATCGATGAAGCAGACGAAGATGAATCGGTGTAGGCATGTTTAGTCGTCCCAGCAGCGATCAAGTACTTTAGCTCCTTGGCGACCGACCAAGGATATTCGCCCGCGACTTGCCATGCGAATCCACCTTTGGTGTCTCCTTGCTTGGTAACCTTCTGAGCATCGATATTCACATTGGTACCATCATTCGCGGGACTCGTGACCATATAGCCATAATCCGTGAGCAAGCCAGCTTTTGCATAGTCCTGAAACGCAAGCCCACTCCCCTTCCCTTCGGTATAAATTTTTCCACTGCGCGCGATCGCAGCGTTTTGGGTCGATTGCCAATCCATCCCGTCAAAAACCATCAGAATGATTTTCTTCTTTCCGGCGGCCACAGCTTGCTTTTGCAATTGATAAATATCTGTTTGATCAAAGTAAACTGCGTTGGGATTGTGAGTTTCGGTCGGTTCATGACCGTAAAGTTTCTTCAGTCGCTCCGCATCCCGATAGGCGCTCTTTTCGCCACGAACAGAATCCAAACCGATTCCGTAGGTATAGACCGGAATCAAGCGATTGCTGTGTGTGGTCCAGTTTGAGTACGTCTCCGCGCTCGGTCCCCAATGACCCCACTCTGCCTTGTTTTGTTCGATCGCTTTGGTTTGCAAATCCTTGATGTAATCGGATTGGGCCGAAGCATTTGCCCCTACGCTACCAAACACTAATCCCAAAAGAACTTTGCAAAACAAGTTTCTCATGAGCACGACTCTTCCTTAAATTCCAAAACTTTTATCGTAAAGTGGTATAATAATCCGCACTGAAAAGTTATGGGCACCTACCCAGACCCGAGACCGAGTATTTCAACAGTTTTTAATAACTTTCGACGGCGATCCCCCTGTGGTCTTGCGTTCCTTTTATGAACCCATCTTAATATGCCTAAGGCTCATTTGCCGTAAATTTGGGCGGCAAATCGGTATGCAAATCGTCGATTTGTAAATGAACCGGGGATCAGCCCCATTTTGACTCCTCTTCGATCAGGAACTTGTCATGAAATATCGATCGGTATTCGTGGTGGTGATCACTCTTTCAGGGCTAGCTCTCGTCCCCGGTTCGTGGACAACTCCGGTCAGCGCGCAAGAGCCTGCTGCTGCCTCTACAACTGCACAAGAAGATCCCAAGCCAAAGGATGCCGCCGAGAAGCCCGCAGAGCCTTCCGCAGAAAAGCCTTCCGCAGAAAAGCCTTCC
>Ga0169931_10003544_pt1 | contig 24714 bp, 16 predicted proteins | sample Kivu_15m_20L_FD_129675 | JGI IMG/M metagenome (GOLD analysis project Ga0169931, IMG submission 129675) | Freshwater microbial communities from Lake Kivu, Western Province, Rwanda to study Microbial Dark Matter (Phase II) - Kivu_15m_20L... | ecosystem: Environmental > Aquatic > Freshwater > Lake...
GCCCGCCGCCGCCGCCTTGGTCCCGGCCGATTTTCCGCCGCTCCCCAAGCCGACGATCGTCGTCGCCGACGTGCAAGCGGCGTTCGCAACGGCCGTGTGCCACTTCCGCCCGCCACGCACGTCGCGGCGGATCGGCGTCAGCCCTCAGGCCGCGGTCAGCCCCACGGCGCGGCTGGGCCGCGACGTCGACGTCCACCCCTTCGCCACGATTGGCGACGACGTGGTGGTGGGCGACGGCTGCACGATCCACGCGGGCGCGCACGTGCTGCCGGGCTGCCGACTAGGGGCTTCGGTCACGCTCTTCCCCAACGTCGTGCTGTACGAAGAGACGCGGGTTGGCGACCGCTGCACGATCCACGCCGGCGCCGTGCTGGGAGCCTACGGATTCGGCTACCGCTCCGAGAACGGGCGCCACCAACTTTCCCCCCAACTCGGTTACGTCGAACTGGGCGACGACGTCGAAGTCGGCGCCGGAACGACGATCGACCGCGGAACCTACGGCGCGACGCAAGTCGGCGACGGCACGAAAATTGACAACCTCGTGATGATCGCCCACAACTGCCGCATCGGACGGCACAATCTGATTTGCTCGCAAGCCGGCATCGCCGGCAGCAGCTCGACCGGAGACGGCGTCGTCATGGCCGGCCAGGTCGGCGTGCGGGACCATGTCCACATCGGCGCCGGAGCCGTGCTCTGCTCTAAATCGGGCGTCTCCAACGACGTCCCCCAAGGCGAGGTCATGCTCGGACAACCCGCCACGCCGCTGCGGGACCAGAAGGTGCAGATGGCGGCCCTGGCGAAACTTCCGGAGATGCGGCGGCAGTTCCGGGCCTTGCAGCGCGAGTTCGAGCTGTTGCGGGAACGCCTGGCCGCCGACTCCGACCGCCCTCCCCAGGATCAGGCCGCCTGACGCCGACCATGTCCTCGTCCGCACCTCGGAAGCACGATCCCCATCGGTTGCCCCCCATCGGCATCCTGGCAGGCTGGGGACGTTTGCCGCTGTCCGTCGCTCGGGGAGCGCGGGGACAGGGACGTCGCGTCGTCGCCCTGGGCGTGCGCGACCACGCCGATCCGGAGTTGGAATCGCTCTGCGACGAATTCGCGTGGATCGGCCTGGGAAGCGTCGGCCGCGCGATCCGCCTGTTTCGGCAGTGGGGCGTCGAGCAAGCCGTGCTCGCCGGCAAGATCCGCAAAGTCGAATTGTTCCGACCGGGCTGGTGGATGCGCCATCGCCCTGACTGGAAATGCCTCCGCACCTTCTCCGCGCAGCTCCTCGGGCGCAAAGATCGCAAAGACGACACGCTGCTGCTGACGCTCGTCGAGGCGTTCGCCGAGGCCGGCGTCGTCTTCGAGCCGGCGACCCATTTCGCCCCCGACCTGCTCGTCGACGAAGGCTGCGTCGCGGGCCGAGCCCTGACGGCGAAGCAACTGCGGGACGTGGAGTTCGGCTGGCGTCTTGCCCGCCAGATGGGGGGTCTCGACGTGGGGCAGACCGTCTGCGTGAAGAACCAGGCCGTCCTGGCGATCGAGGCCATGGAAGGCACCGACGCCTGCATTCGCCGCGCAGGCGAGTTGTGCGAACGAAGCGGCTTCACAGTGGTCAAAGTCGCCAAGCCCGCCCAGGACATGCGGTTCGACGTTCCGACGGTCGGTCTGCATACGCTCGCTTCGCTGGACGCGGCCGGAGCCGATGTGCTGGCGATCGAGACCGGGATGACGATTCTGCTCGACGAAATTGAGTTTCGCCGCCGCGCGAAATCCCTCAAAATCTCCGTCATCGCGCGCAGCGACGACACGTTGCTCCGCGCCGCCGCCTGAAAGGCCGTCGCCGTCGGCGGCGGCTTGAAGCCTCGGCAGCCGCCGACAAGCCTCCCCCGCACCGACGCCCCCCCCGCACGGCCGGCCCCCCTCGCCCGCCCGGCGCGCGGTCCCCGACGTTCCGCCCTCCGCGCGGCGCTGCCGAGCCGACGCGCGGCGGTTCCGAGCCAAGGTGGGGCGTGACCGCCTCCCGTCCCCGCCGACAGTCCCGCCCAACGACTCCCTTCCCCAAGGTGACGCGCCATGCCGACCCGCACCCAACCCCTCTTCACGCCCCGCGTCTTCCTAGCGGCGGGTGTTTCGTGGCGGCGGCCCTGTCGCTCGGCCCCTGGCCGCCTGCGACCGCTCGCCGCCGCAACGACGCTCGTGGTGAGCCTTGCCGCCTCGCCGCCGTCCCGGCTGGCGGCCCAAACCCGCGTGGCGCCCGAAGAGCGCCCACCGCTCGCCGACGAGGAACCGGGACGGCCGACCGAGCGGCCGGCCCCAACCGCGTACCTGGGCCGCACGGTCGCCCCGCCGATGCACTACAGCGGGGCGGGGTGGCTCACCCGGGCCAGTCGCGAACAGGAGGAACACCCCCGCCGCTTGCTGACGGCCCTGGCGATCCAGCCGGGGCAAACTCTCTGCGATTTCGGCTGCGGCAACGGCTACCACACCCTTCCGCTCGCCCGCCGCACCGGTCCTCGCGGCATGGTCTTCGCCGTCGACATCCAACCCGAAATGCTCGAACTGCTCCGCGAGCGGGCAAGCCTCCGCGGGGTGGAAAACATTCGCCCCGTCTTGGCCGATCCCGCCGCGCCGGAGCTGCCGGCGGGCAAGTTCGACCTGATTCTGATGGTCGACGTGTACCACGAAATTGCCGATCCGCCGCCGGTGCTGGCCGCGGTGCGGGAGGCTTTGGCCCCTACCGGCCGGTTGGCCCTGGTGGAATTCCGCGAGGAGGATCCCGAGGTGCCGATCCTACCGCTCCACAAGATGAGCCAGAACCAGGTCCATCAGGAGCTGACCGCCAACGACTTCAAGCTGGTCGAGGTCGTCAACAGCCTCCCCTGGCAGCATCTGATGTGCTACGCGCGGAGCGATTCGCCGCTGCCGGCCGTCGAGCTGGCGCCGTGGCAGCCGGCCGCAAGCGAGCCCGGTCAGGAGGCGGCCCCTGGGGATCCTGTATCGGAGCCGGAACAAGAGACGCAAATCATTGCCAGGTAGTCACTTAAGAAAACACCGCCAAACCAAACCCCTCCTTAAAGGGGTTCCGTTTCTTCGGGCTCGGCGTTACGTTTTCGCCAAGTTACCCAGGCGACATACGTGTCAAAGATTTGTGGAGTTTGGGAAGGCCGATTAGGATGGACCCATGGGGCTGATTCTTTTCGTCGCCACGTCACATGGGACATCCCGGCACGGCCTGCACCGCGTCGTCGGCCGCCTCGGCGGCGGGGACGCGTCGGCGGGTCCGACGCGTTGACCGTCGAGTCGCGTTGCTCGTCGAGTCCTCGTCGTGCGGGGAGTCGTCTTCGTTTGGGAAGCGTGGTCGACGGCACTGTGTGGAAACATCGCAAGGTTGGGCCGCTAGTGATTTGATCCTCGGTGTCTGATCCCGGCGGGGAACCGTCCCCTCGGCAGGCACGTGTTGCCCGGCGAACGTCGTCCGCGACGCTCGCCACGGAGCTGGAACCGATGTCCGTAGGTGCTTCTCCTTCGCTTGCTGCTCTGGAGAGTCTTCCTCCCGAAGACCCTTCCAGCCTCCTGATCGGCCGCGATCCGGCCGTCGCGCGCGTCGCGCACCATGCGGACCGCGCCGCCCACGTCGGTTGCACCGTCTTGATCACGGGCGAGACGGGAACTGGCAAAGAGGTCTGGGCCCGCCTGGTCCATCGTCTTGGCCAGCGTCACGCGCAACCGTTCATTCCGGTCAATTGCGCCGCTTTGACTCCCACGCTGGCCGAGAGCCAGCTCTTCGGCCACGAGCGCGGCGCGTTCACTGGCGCCGCGGGGGCCAGCCTTGGCGTGTTCCGCGCCGGGCACAAGGGCGTGGTGTTCCTGGACGAGGTGGGCGACATGCCGCTGGACTTGCAGCCCAAACTGCTCCGCGTGCTGCAGGAGGGGGAGGTCACGCCCGTCGGTTCGCCGCATCCGGTAAAGATTGACGTGCAGGTCATCGCCGCGACCAACCGCGATTTGCAAAAAGACGTTCGCGACGGAAAATTTCGCGAGGATCTGTATTACCGGCTCAATCTCGTGGAGTTGCGGATGGCCCCTCTGCGCGACCGCGCCGGCGACATCCCGCTGTTCGTCGATTATTTTTCGCGGAAATTCGCCCGCCGTTACGACCAGCCGCAGTGGCGGCCGTCCCCTGAACAACTCCGCGAGTTCTGTGCCTATCGCTGGCCCGGCAACATTCGCCAGTTGGGGTACGTGATCGAACAGGGTTACGTCCTGCAGTGCGAGCCGAGCCTGCCGGGCGGGACGGCGACTTCGCCGCAGGACGTCGCGCTCCCCTGCACCGATCTGGCCAAGCTTCGTCAGATCGCCGTGGAGCAGGCGCTCCGAGCGGCGCGAGGACACAAAGGCCATGCCGCTCGACTGCTGGGCGTGCATCCCAACACGATGACGCGCTTGCTGGGCCAACTGCGCGACGACGCGGCCGACCCGTCTTTCTCGTGACGGCGGCGCCGTCTTGAACCCGGCCGCCGCCCCTCGCGGAGGAAACAGCCCGAGGCGCGACGCCAGCGGCGGCTCCCAGCGATCCTTGCGCCGCGAATGAACCCTTGCCGCCGCTCCTCACGGAGGAAAAAGCCGGAGGCGAAAGGCGCGCGGCGGCGCACTGGCGGGGCAAGGATCAATAGGCCTAGCGGGCGTCACGAGGGTGAACGCGCCTCTCCCGGCGCCGTCCGCGCCCCCGCGAAGCGTCGCGGAGATCGGCCGCGTCCCGCGATTCGCCGCCGCCCGACCGAGGGGCGCTGGAGATTTCGCCTCGGCGGAGCCGCGGCTCGAGTCGCCTGCTCGCGCCGCGAGCCTGACGGGGCAATTCGCCCGTATCCGCAGCCGGCCGACCGCTGCCGTCGGCATCTTGCGCCGCACCGCGCGTGCGAGGTGGCACGGTTGTCGGCCGTGGCGCATCGGCGGTCGTAGCCCGCTGATCGCCCCACCGGCCGCTGTTCTCGCTGCGCGGGGCCGTTCAGCCGTCTTGGTCGGCATGTTCCGCACGTTTGCCGGCGTGCTGCGCCGCAAACTGGTCGCGCGGGGCCCGGCCGAGCCGGTCGCCACGACGCGCTTTGTCTCGCAACGCGTCGGTCGGCGGCGGCCTTCTGCTTTCTCACTACTCTCGTGAGACCTCACCAATTCGGTGAAACATCGCGCAACGCCTCGCAGCGACTCCGCTTGCGACGACCCGCGTCGGACAGGCTCCACCATCGGAGTGAAATCGCTCGTCGCGGCGCCGGCGGCGACTGACGCCGCAAGCCGTTGCCTCTGCACGAGTTGCCGTTTCCCAACCCGCTTTGCCGCCGTTTGGCACGCGAGTCGCTTTACTCGAGGCGGCGACGCGTGCGCACCGCGATGGGCGCCGGTCGCGTTCCGATCTTTTGGGGGAGAAACGCAAATGAGCCACAACCAGACCTACGAATTCGAAGACATGAACTACAGCAGCGCCTTCAATCGTCGCGATGGACGAGACAACGTTGCTCCGCGTCGCGCCCCGGCCCATGGCCGCCGCCGCGGGAAGTCCCCGCAGTCGGTCAACGGCATTCACCGGCGGCGTAATCGCAAGATGACCTGGTAACGTCGCGCGGGCGTTGCGCGACGCGACCGCATTCCCACGCGGCAGGTAGATGACGCCTGCACCGACCGTGCGTCGTGGACGCTTGGTCGTGCGTCGACCGGCGACGTGTCGGGCGATGGCGCGGGCCGCAGGTTGCTGGGAGCGTTCGGTGCTCGCGGAGTTCGGCGGCGCAAGCACTGCTTGTATGACGGCTGGGAGTCTCCCCTGCGTCTCGCGGAGAGGGACCGCTTCCACCGGCGGCACACGGGTCGTTTGCCGGGCGGGCTGTCGTGCGCAGGCTGGCCGGCGAGAGCAGCGTCCGGATCGTCGTTCGCCTCCCGGGCTTTGAGCTGCGAGGTCGCGGGCGAGCGAACGCACTACGACGGGCATGACCAAGAGCCAACGAGGGGACGAGGGGCAGGGCGTCCACACGGCGGGGCGAAAGCGATGATCGTACACCACTAGCCGCATCCGACCTGTTGGAGTTCCACCGCCGCGATGGCCGTTGTGAATCACGTCGACAAGCCGCCCGCGCTCCTACCCCATCCGCTCCGGACGGCGGGCGCTCGTGCGCACGCGCCCCCGCAACTGATCCCGTGTCTGATCGCTTCGACCAATGCGAGGCGGCGGCGACTGCTCCGTGCGGTCGCCGAGGAACGGGCCTGGCAAGCGATTCTCTGTCGCGACGCCGGCGAGCTGCTGGCCGCCGTGCGGCAGCGGCGGGTCCCGCTGCTGGTGATCGATCTGCCTGATTCCGCCGCGGCCGACTACGCCGCGATGCGTCGGGCCGTGGAGACGGCGCGGCCCCTCAGCGGCGGCCTGCTGGCCGTTTTGGGTCTGGGCGCCGACGGGCTCGAGGAGATTTGGGCGCGGGGGCTGGGCGCCTGGATTTACGTGAATCAAGCGTCGGATCGGCGGCATTTTTTGCCGCTGTTCGACGACGCCAGGTGGCTGGTCGCGCGGGCAGACCACGAACGTCGCGAAGGCCCCGCGGCAGCGGCCCCCGCGGCCTCGCCCGCCGACGCTTCGCAGCAGGCGGAGAGCGCATGAATTCCCCCCCACGACTATCGTCCTGGCGGCTGCCTCGTCCTTGCCGACAGGGCGCCGTCCCGCCACGGCTGCCGACCGGAGCGAGACCCGAACATATTTTTTCGCGAGGTCCCTTGTGAGCAAGCGGGCTCCCCACGAACTGGCTGCAATCGATCTCGACGACGGGCTCCCTGCCGCTCCGCCGACGCGGGTCAGCCGCACCGAGCGTGACAAGAGTTCGCGAGCGCGAGGCCTGAGACGTCGGCAAAACATCGCCGGAGGCATCCACCAGCGGCGTAACAAGCGGAGCGTCCGATGAATCACGACGCGCCCAGGAGGTCGATCGCAACCGCCCGGTGCGCAGCGGCCGTGAAGACGCCCGACTGTTCGCGCTCGGCGAGGATCCGCCGCGCGTTTTCGCCATGTTCCGACAACGACGGGGCTGCATGAAAACCGCTTCGACCTGCTGCCAGCCGCCTGCACCGCCTACGGATCGAAGTGCCGTGAAGACCGTTTGCGATTGCGATCCTTGCGCCACGAACGAACCCGCGTCGCCGCTCCTCACGTCCTGACATCCCGAGGCGAAAGTCGGCGGCCGGTCGCGGCGGCCGGTCATCGACGAAGCCCGAGACAGACACAGCACGAAACACTCGCACGGAACAGACCACGTACGGACCAGTAGCACGATGCCAACGCCGATTTTTTCTCGTGATCGTCAATCGCGGCGATCGCATTTGCTTCCTGAAAGGCGCCAGCCCATGTTTCGACTTGCCAAGATCTTCTGCCTGGCCGCTGCGTGTTGCGCGGCAAGCCCCGCGTCGAGCCGCGCGAACATCAACACCTACCTCAAGCTCACGCCCAATCAGGGCGTCGAGGTCGTTCTCGGCGACCTGGTGTCGAAGAAGGTTCCCGGGCTGTGGGTGGGCGACAAGCTGTTCGACAACTTCGTCTTCACCTCGACTGGCGACATGCCTAAAGCCGACCGCGTCGTGGTGACTGCGATCACAGACGCCGGAGGGCACCTCGGCATCCGCTTCCAAGGCTCGTTCGCCGACTTTGCGGACGTCGGTACGCAGTTGGCGTCCGACGCCGGCATCACCTTCGACGTGGCCGTCGACCCCGACCACGTCCGTCAGGGCTGGATCATCACCGACGCCCACCTCTACGGAGCCGGCGTGAATGCCGCCGGACCAGGAGCGTTCATCTCCGTCGACGAGACGTTTACCGGCAACACGCCTATCATCCCCAGTACCATGAAGGTGTTTCTCTCTACGCTGGGCCCGGGCGGTTCGAAGTTTCAGGACTCGGTGGTCTTCAGTCAGGGCTATACGAAGCTGCGGGTGCAGAAGGGCGTGATTGCACGCGCCGGACAGGACCACATCGGCCCCGTGCGGATGGCCATCATCGACCAGACGTTCTCCCAGGAGCAGGACAAGCCGATTCCTGAGCCCGCCTCGGCCGGCCTGCTCGGACTCGCCTGCTCGACGTGGTTGGGCCGTCGGCGACGTCGTTGAAACCGCGGAGCGACGGTTGCCGGAAGTCGCAAACGACCTTCGGCATGCCGCCTCCGCGAACGCTGTGATCGCTGCCATGCGGACGGATCTCGCGTGCGGAGGCGTCGCAACGACGTTCCGCGTGCTGGCGCACTCGCGAGCCGCCGCAGGCCGCCTACGAAGACTCTTCACAACGGCGCGCGCCCCAAGGTCGCGCGCCGTTTTTTTGGGGGCGTTCGGTGCGCCGGAAGCCGGGCGTTCCCCTGTCGCGGCGTCCGCCGCTTACGCCGCCGACTCGACGCCCGCGCACCCGCGAACTTCCCCGTCGGGATCGCCCTGGCAAGCCGTCGTCGTGGGCCGCACGGGCGGCGGGGGCCGGCCCGTTGGGCCGCCCCCGAATTGCGGACCGGGACCGGCCAAACGGCGGCCGGTTGCGCTCGCAAGTCGCCGCCCCGGCGTCGATCCGCGCTAGCCGCGTCGACCGAGCAGCCGATCGACTGCGGCCCCCACGTCGGCCTCCCGCATCAGCGATTCGCCGACCAGGATCGCCGCCACGCCCGCCGCCTCCAGCCGCTCGACGTCGTCGCGCGTGCGGATCCCGCTCTCTCCCACCAGCACGCACGAGTCGGGAGCCAGACGCCGGATCCGCAAGGTGTGCTCCAGATCGACTTCGAACGTGTGCAGGTTGCGGTTATTCACCCCCACGAGCGTGGCGCCGGCCTCCAGCACCCGCGGGAGATTCGCCGGGTCATAGAGCTCGACCAGCGGCGTCATCCCCAGCTCGCAACTCTCGTTGTGCAACGCCCGTAGCTGGCAGTCGTCGAGACATTCGGCGATCAGCAGCACCGCGTCGGCTCCCGCCGCCCGCGCCTCCAGCAGTTGGTAGCGGTCCAGAATGAAGTCTTTGCGAAGGACCGGGATGCCGACCGACTGCCGTATCGCCCGCAGGTAGTCGAGCGAACCCTGGAAGTAGGGTGCGTCGGTCAGCACGCTGAGGCAGGTCGCTCCGTGCGCCTCGTAAATCCGCGCGAGCGAGACCGGCTCGAAGTCGTCGCGGATCACGCCCGCCGACGGACTGGCCTTTTTCACCTCGGCGATCAGGCGGATCGGCCCGGGGGCCGCCAGCGCGGCGAAGAAATCCCTGACCGGCGGCGCGTCGGCCGCGCGGGCCTGCAGTTCGCCCAACGGCACGCGCTGGCGTGCGGCAGCGATCTCCTGCCGCTTGGTGGCCATGATTTTTTCGAGAATCGTCGGCGCCATGGTTCCATTCTCCGGGTAGGGACGGGGGGAATCTACCCTCGATGGCGGTCGGCGCGAACCGCGGCGCGGGAAAAAGCCGTGGCGCGGCAGGATGCAGGCCGCCGTCGGCCGCCCCCCCGCCCCGCCGCACGGCGCGACGCCTCGATCCCGGCCGACGTGCCCCGGGCAAAACCTCTCGCGCATCAGGCCACTTGCCTGTAAGGTATGATGGGAGAGGAGCTTCCGTCCCCTGGCCCCCGATCGCCATGCGCGTCCCCTGCCCATCCTGCCGACGCCGCCGCCTCCCTGCCGCTCGGCCGCGGTCGGCAGTCGGTCGCTACTGCCGGGCAGGGGTCGTCGGCCTGGCGGGCATGGGCGTGTTCGCGGTCGAGGCCGCCGCTCGGGAGCATCTCGAAGTCCGCCGCGACGGCGCACGGCAGTCGCTGTCGGGCGAGATCGTGGTCGAGGCCCAGGACGGGGGGATGCTGCTGAGGACTCCCGACAGCGGCCTGCATTTGTTGCCGGCACGCGCGATCGCCAGTCGGCGGAGCGACGACCAGCCGTTCGCGTTGCTCGATCGCGAGGCGCTGACGACCTCGCTGTTGGCCGATCTGCCCCCTGGCTTCCAGATCCACCACTCCACGAATTACATCGTCGCCTACAACACGACGCGGGCGTACGCGCGGTGGTGCAGTTCGCTGCTGGAACGGCTGAACAAGGCGTTTCTCGTCTTCTGGCAGAAAAAAGGGCGTCCGGTCGCCAGCCCGCAGCAGCCGCTGCAGGTGCTGATCTTCGGCGACGAATCGTCGTATGCGGCCTACGCGCGTCGCGATCTGGGCGGTCCGCCGGGCTCGATCATCGGCTACTACAGCCTGGCGTCCAATCGCGTGATGATGTACGACCTGACGGGCCTGCAGGCCTTGCAGGCGGAATCGAATCGCCGCGGTTCGCTTGCCGACATCAACGCGCTGCTTGCACTTCCCGCGGCGACCCCGTTGCTGGCGACGATCGTCCACGAAGCGACGCACCAGATCGCGTTCAACTGCGGCCTGCAAACGCGGTACGTCGAGACCCCGCTATGGCTGAGCGAGGGCATGGCGGCCTTCTTTGAAACGCCCGACGCCTCCAGCACCCGCGGCTGGCGGGGGATCGGCAACGTGAATCCGATGCGTTGGGAACGTTTTCAGGAGAACGAGGCGCGGGGCAGGAACGCGCCGTTGGAGCGGCTGGTGGCCGACGACAAGCTGCTGCGCGACCCCGAGACTGCGATCGACGGCTACGCGCAGGCCTGGGCCTGGAATTTTTTCTTGATTCGCTGGCGTCCCGAGCAATACGCCGCCTACCTGGGCGAACTGGCCGAGGGGCCGTTGCTCGTGGCGAGCACGCCGCAGCAGCGGCTGGCGCTGTTCCGCAAGCATTTTGGCGATCTGGCGGAATTGCAGGCCGACTTCTATCGCCAGATGAATCGCCTGCAATAGCCCCGCCCGTCGCGCTGCGGACTCAGCCGTCGTCGCCCAGCCGCAACCCCGCGGGCAACGATTCGCCGAAGGTTTGCGCGGCCTCTTGCTGATCGAGGCGCCCGCCGCGTTCCACCAATTCGATCAGGTGCGGTCCGGCCGAACTTCCGCGCAGCCAGTCGACCGCCTCGGCGCGGACGCGTTCGTCCAGATCGCGGCGGCGATCGTCGGTCCGCCGCGCGAGTTGCATGGCCGCCCAATGGTCGATTGGCTGCCCCTGCTCATGCCGCATCACCGCCTGGAGCCAGGCCGCGGCCGACGCACTGGGGACGACCGTGTTGAGCATGCCCCGCAGCGGGACCCGCTGTCCGAGCCGCCCCAGCGTCCACACCATCGCCTCGCGCACCTTGGCGAGCTTGCGTTTCGGCAGCAGTTCGGCCACCGCGTCGCCCAATTCGATCTTGACCGGTGCCTCCAGCAGTTCCAGCGCGCCGAGCAGCCGCCACAACTCGAGCGATTCGGCCGGATCGAGCGTCGCCGTCCCTCCCCGCTGCGCTCCGCCCGCAAGCCGACGACGGGCCTGGCGGACAGCCGCCAGCAGCGGTTCGGCCACCACCGCCTGCTGTCCTCGAGAGAGACCTCCCGCAAGGCGCCGCCACAGCACGAGCGACTCGGCCAACGACGACCGGAAGGCGAGTTTGCCGTACACGCTGCGCCAGGTCTCGGCGACTCGCCAATCGTCGACGGCGTAGCCGAAACCGGGCCGCAACGCGTAGCCGGTCAAGTTCAACCACCGCGCTTCGTGGGCGGGCGAGCGTCGGCGACCAGCCTCGAGTTCCCACAGCGTCTCCCACATCCGCCGCAGCAACGACGTCGGCCAACGTTCGCGCGGCAAGGCCAGCGCCTCGACGAGCCGCTTGACGAGCCGCGACGGCTCGCCCCCCGCCCCGTCGGCAAACGCCTCTTCCAGCAGTCCCCGCGCCCCTTCCCAGGCCGATTCGTCGAGAAAGCCCTCGCCCTCGGCCATCGACTCGTGCGCCGCGACGTCGGTCCGCATCGTCGACCGCACGTCGAACTGCAGCCGCCAGCTCCGCTTTCCCTCCGCTTCGAGACACGCCAGTTCGAGCGTGCCGATCTCCGTCACCCGGGCCTGAAGCCGGACCAGCGCCGTCCCCCCGGCCCCGCGGCGCGCCGGATGCAGCACCGTCCGAATCGGCGGCAAAGGCGTGAGCTGCTCGCGATCGAGGGCCGCCACGTCTCCCGGGCGATCCGCCAGCCGCGTGCTCGACACGTAGAGCGGAAACTCCACCGGTTCGGACAGCGTGAGCCGAAGCGGCAGGTCCGCCACGTCCCAGGTCGCTCCCGGTTCCGCGTCGCCCGGCGCGATGCAGACCGCGGCCCCTGACGCTCCTCCCGCCTCGCCGGCGTTCTGCACGCCAATGTAGTAGCTCCGCGCGAGACTGGCGGAAATCCCCACTCCCTCGCCCCGGCGCACCATCCCGTAGTACGCCGCTCCGCGAGCGACCGCCAAGTCGAGCCGCTCGTTGGCCAGCACCTGCGGCTGCCATGGTCGACCGGGGTCGGAGAACCAGCTCCCCAGCACTTCCAGCAATCGCGCGCGCAGTTGCGGCGAGGCGAAGAATCCGCCGTTGAACAGCAGCAGGTCGGGTCGCGCCGGATCCTCCGTCCCGCGCGGCGGCGGCGACGGTTCGGCGCCCGGTGCGCCGGCGCCGACGCCGGTGAACCGGTGCGCCGTGAGAAACGCCGCCAAATAGCGGGTGACGGCCGAGTCGGCCGCGTAGGGCAGGCCGAATTCCTGGAACCCGCTCCGCCGGCGCTCGGGATGTGCGTCGAGCGGCACGCGGGGCAGAAACCCGTCGACCAGCCACTCCTCGACCTCGCCCCGCGCGACCTCCGCCTGCAGCGCGCCGCCGACCAGCCGCGCTCCGCTGGCCGGCAGACTCACGGCCGTCCGCTCGGGCGGGTCGTCGCCGAGCAACAGTTCCTTGACGCCGCGCGCCAGCCGCACAAGGACGTCCCACTGCTGGGGAGGGAGTTGGCGGCCTTCCCCGGCCAGGCGGGGCTCGAGGCGTTGGGCCAGGGCGAGGTCGAGGTTGTCGCCCCCCAGAATCAAATGGTCGCCGACCGCGACGCGATGGAACCGCACTTCCCCCGGTGCACCGCGCTCCGCCGCCTGCACGCGGATCAGCGTGAAATCGGTCGTTCCTCCGCCGATATCGCAGACGAGAATCCGCTGGCCCGGTTGCACCCGTTGCTGCCAATCGTCGGCGTGCTTGTCGACCCAGGCGTAAAACGCCGCTTGGGGCTCCTCGACCAGCGCGATCCGGGGCAGTTCGGCGAGCTTCGCCGCGCGGATGGTCAGTTCGCGGGCCACCTCGTCGAAGGAGGCCGGCAGCGTGATCACGACGTCCTGCTGCGGCAGCGGGTGCTGCGGAAACTCCGCCGACCAGGCGTCGCGAAGATGGCCCAGCAGCCGCGCCGTCGCCTCCACCGGCGAAAGACGCGCGACGTCGGGCGCCCCCTGCCACGGCAGCAGTTCGGCCGTCCGATCGACGCCCGCGTGGCACAGCCAGGACTTGGCCGACGCAATCAGCCGGGCGGGATTCCGCGCGCCGGCTTCCCGCGCGAACCAGCCCACCGCCCAGTCCGGAGCGGCGCGGCGCCAGGGCAGCCGCAGCGCCTCCTGCCGCGCCTCGGCGGCCGGGGCCTGGTAGTGGAACGACGGCAGCCCGTCGCGGGCCTCGACCGTCGACGGGGCCACCAGCTGCCGGACGGGGAAGTGCCGCACCCGCCAGGGCTTCTCGGCCGTATCGACGTAGGCGACCGCCGAGTTGGTCGTGCCCAGGTCGATGCCCACGACGTAGCGACTGGGCGGCGCCGGCAATTCGCTCACGACGCGTCTCCCTCGTCGCGGACGCTGAATTGCAGTTTCCACCGCCGATCGCGCTGCGCCTGGACGCACCACAATTCAAACACGCCCAACTCGGTCAGGTGCGATTCGAACCGCACGGGGACGTAGGTCTCGTCTTCCGCGGGATCGACCGGCAGCGTCGCCTCCAGCGAGTCGCTCTCGACCAGTTCGTCCTCGGCCCAGCGGTCGAGGACGTCTCCGGGGCGGTCGCCGCGCCGCACCGCCGAACTGAAAAACCGGAAATGGGCCGGCTCGCCCAAGACCAGACCGATCTCCGCGGCCGGGACTGCCGTCGACGTCCCCTCCTCCATGCCGAAGGGCGCCACGCACAGCGCACGCAACGGTCGCGGCGCGCCGGGGATCGCCAGGCCGGCCGTCTCGACGCCCACGTAATAGCTCCGGGCCACGCCGCCGCGAATCCGCACCCCGCCATGCCGCTTGGTCCACCCGTAGTACGCGGCGCCCCGCGCCACGGCGTAATCCAGATCATGCTCCCCTTCGAGTTGGCGGGGGCCCGCCGCCCCCCCGCTCCAGTCTCCCAGCACTTCCATCACCCGGTTGCGGAGGGGAGCCGCCTTGAACACGCCGCCGTTGAACAGCACGTGCGTCAGCTCGCCCGCCTCTCCCGCCGACTGCGCATGGGAGCCGAGAAACGCGGCGAGGTGCCGCGTGATCGCGGCATCGGCTTCGAAAGGCAAGCCGATTTCCTGAAAGCCCGACGCCCGGCGTCGCTGCGGCCGCTCGCTCGCCGCGCAGCGCGGAAAGAAACCCTCCACCAGCAACTGCTCGACGAGCCCCCGCGAAAGGTCGCAGGCGATCGCCCCGCCGATCAGCTTCCGACCTCGGCCAAGCACCGCCACCGGGTGCGTCTCGGGACCGTCGGCCGAGAGCAGCGTCTCCTTCGCGTTGCGGCAGGCATGCCACAGCCCGACCGACTGCCAGGGATCGAGCTTCACGCCCTGCCCCGCGAGCAACTCGCTCGCGCGGTAGGCCAGCGCCAGATCCATGTTGTCGCCGCCGACGAGCAGGTGGTCGCCGACCGCGAGCCGACGGAGGGACAACCCGCCTTCCTCCGCCGACACGCCGATCAGCGTGAGGTCGGTCGTGCCGCCGCCGACGTCGCACACCAGCAACCGATCGCCGGGCCGGAGGTCCTTCCGCCAGCGCTCGCCGCGGGCCGCCAGCCAGGCGTAGACCGCGGCCTGCGGCTCTTCGAGCAGCGTCAGGTCCGGCGGGAGTCCCGCGGCGATCGCCGCCTCGCGCGTCAACTCGCAGGCCGCGGCGTCGAACGAGGCCGGGACGGTCAGCACCACCTGCTGCTCCGCCAACGGGGCCTCGGGGAACTGCGCCTGCCAGGCGGCTGCCAGGTGTTCCAGATAGCGCTGCGACGCCGTGACCGGCGACGCCTTGGGCAGCTCGGCCGACGCGTTCCAGGGAAGGATCGGTTGCCGACGATCGACTTTGCTGTGGGCCAGCCACGACTTGGCGGCCGCCACCGTGCGGTCGGGCGCCTCAGCCGCTTGCCGCCGGGCCCATTCGCCGACCGCGTAGCGGCGCTCGGCGGCCCAAGGCACGTCGAGCGCGCCGCTGGCGGCCTCGCCCTCGGATGCGAAGTACAAAAACGACGGCAGGCTCGCGCGGTGCTCGAGCGTGTGCGCGGCGGTCAATTGCGGAATCGAAAGCAACTGGACGTCGGCCTGGGAGCCCCCCAGCGGCGCGTAGGCCGCCACGCCATTGGTCGTCCCCAAATCCACGCCCACGACAAACGCAGGGGCCATCTCCATCCCCTCCTGGGTCCGCAAGGTGCACGCCCGCCGCCGACAAGCAGCGGCGACAGCCCCGAGCTCCCCGCCTGGTTCCGCCGCCCGACAGGCGGCCGCGGAGCATCAAGAAACATCGACTTCCATCGGGGCGACGACCAGGGCGGCCTCGGCCGCGCCGGTGAACTGCGGCAGTTCGCACCGCGTGGCCCGCCAGCCCGCGTGCACCAGCGTGCCGCGAAAAGGCCCGTCCCCCGCGAGCTTGCCGGTCAACCGGTAGCACGCGGCGTCGTAGCGGGCCGGGGTCTCGACCTCGTCCCCTTCTTCGCCCTCGGCCAGCGGAGCCAGGCCGAAAATGCGGTCGAGCACCTGCTTGCTGTCGCGAAGCACCTCCCGAGCGGCCGCTCCGATCTGGGCGTCGCCGTACTGCTCCAGCGGCTCCCGGATCAGGTCGACCAGTCGGGCCTCGCGTTGCAGCGCGGCGAGCAGCGTGATGGCGTCGCTGCGCACGGGCTTCGCAGGCGACGGGGTCGGTCCCGGCGGGGCTGCCGCGGGGGCCGGGGCAGGGGAGGGGGGAGGCGGGATCTCCCGGCGTCCGTTCAACAAATCCGCCACCTGCCCGGAAAATTCCCCGTCGCCCAATGCCCGAAAGAAGGCCCGCAAGGCCACGCCCAACCCCATGCCGCGATCTCCTGTACGCCTTCCCGCTCTTCAGCGGCTGAGAAACACAAACGTCCCTTTTTTGTTGCTGACGATCGCGTCGGGCGTGGCGTCGCCGTTCAAGTCGGCGGTGGCGACCTGCGTGCCGACTCCCGAGTCGTCGTCGATCAGGTGCGGCGCGAACCGCACCCTGCCGCCGGGTCCGCGTTCGATGGCGAACCACAACAGGGCGGCGGGAGCCGCCGGCTCCACGTCCCCGTTGGGACCATGGGCCCAGAACCGCTTGCCGGTCACCACGTCGTCGATGCCGTCGCCGTTCATGTCCGCCAGCGTCATCGCGTGCATCTGGCTGATGCGCAATTCGCGAGCGGCAAGATCCGGCTCGGGGGCCATGACGGCGTGCCGCTCGAAAGCGATCCCGCCGTCGGCGCCGCGAATCTGCCGGTGCCAGACGAGTCCGTACCGGTGGCAATGCCACGCGGTGACCACGTCCTGCAGACCGTCGCCGTCGACGTCGGTCACCAGCATCTGGGCTCCCGCCTCGGCGAACGGATAATCGTGTCGCCGCCACGGCTCTCCGGGAACGATTCGCTCGGGCTGCTCCCACCAGCAAACGCTCTCCAGAATGTCGCGCCGGCCGTCGCCATTGAGATCGCCGCAGCCGGCGCCGTGGGTGTAGCGCTGGTAGCTGCCCGGCGTCGAGACGACTTGAAACGTCCACAGTTCGCCGGGACGTGCGGGATCCCACGACCCGTAGCCGAGTCGACCGTCGACGTTGAACACCAAATCGCGTCGTCCGTCGCCATCGACGTCGATCCAGTTGGGCGACTCGTTGCCGACGTTCTTCAAGGCGAGACGGGCCTTCCACGGCTCCGCGGAGTCGCCGGGGTTTTCGTACCACGAGGCTTCTTCGCCGGGCCAGGGAATGTACAGGATGTCGGTCCAGCCGTCGGCATTGAAGTCGTCGGCGAACGTCAGGAAGTTGTCCGAGTAGCTCAGGGGATCGAACTCCTTGGGTTCGCGGACGGTCCGCCGGTCGCGAAACTCAGGGCCCGCGTACCAGTAAGGACCGGCCACGACGTCGAGTGCGCCGTCGCGATTGAAATCGGCGGCCACGGCCCCCTCGCTCACGAACTTGTCGTGGAGCCTCAGCTTCCGAAACGCCGCCGGCCCCTCGCCCTCCTGGAGGAACAGCAGTTCCAGCCGGTCGAGTTGCGCGCGGACGGCCGGCGTGACCTCCAGCTTCTCGGCGATGGCCGTCGCCGTTTGGCGGGCCTCCTCGCGGAGCGCCGGCTCGCGGGCCGCCGCGACGGCCAGTTCCAAGCCGCGTTCGGTCGGATAGCGCTTCAAGATCTGCAGCACCAGCCGCTTCTCATCGAGGCGCTCGGCCGCCTCCCAACCGCGCTGGCACATCGCCATGCGCTCCGCGTCGGGCAGGGCGAATTGCCGGGCGATCCGCAGGTAGCCGCGCAAGGCGCGGACGCGATAGGGCGACGTGCTCGTGCCCTGCGCCAGCTCCCACAGCGGCCCGGACGCGTCGGGAGTCATCCAGCGCCCCAGCGCGCCGGTGGCCGCATCGGCCACCTCCTGCGCGTCGCTCTCGGCGGCGCGGGCGACGCTCGCCAGCGCCGCAGCCCCCCCCAGCTCGGTCAGGATGCCGATCAGCCGGGATTGCACCTGCACCGAAGCGCCCTGCAGGGCGTCGGCCAGTCGCTGGGCGCACGCCTCGCGGTCGGGCATGCGGAGGGCGGCCGCCTGCAACGCCTTCAGCGCGGCGTCGCTTTCCGGCGCTCCCTCGACCGCGACCGCTCGCTCCACCAGCAGCGGCAGTTGCTCGAAGCGCACCACCGCCCCCAGCGACGCCAGCGCTGCCGCGCGGGTCGCCGGATCGGGATCGTCGAGCGCCGCGCGGAGCTTCTCCACGGCGTCGATTTGCCGCAACCCGATCAGCCCCAGCAGCGCGCGCCGCTCCTCGCCACGGGCCGCGTCCAGACGGGCCACGATCGCCGCGTCCGTGGCCGCGCCGCCGAACTCCTTGAGCGCGGCGGTCGCCGCCTCGCGCAACGCGGGATCCTCGCTGGCGTTCAGTTCCAACAGCACCGGCAACAGATCGGCCGTTCCCAATTGCAGCAAGGCGTCGATCGCCGCCAGCCGCACCGCCGGCGGACCGCTCCGCGCGGCGTCCGCCACCAGCGGGCGGACTCGTTCGCCGCCGCGATCGCCCAGCGCCCGCAGCAGCAACGCCTGGCGGTCGGCCGGCAGGTCGCCCCAGGCCGCGATCACCGCGTCCAGCGGCGCCTCGGGGGGCAGTTCCCGCAGGACGGTCAGTCCCAACGCAAACCGCCGCTTGTCGGCCGCGCGCAATTCGCGCGCCGTCAGTCCGCCGCCGCGATCGCCGCTCGTCAGGATGACGCCGCGCCGGGCCTCGAGCAGCCGCTGCGGCGGCGCCTCCGCGGCGAGGACCGCCGCGAACGCCTCGCCCGCGGCAGCCGTCTGGCCCTGCTCCAACATCGCGTCGGCCCACAGCACGGTTCCTTCGGCGGCGGCCCCGCGGACCGCGGGCCGCCGATCGCCAAGCGCCCGCAGCAACGCGTCGCGGGCCGCTTCGCCGCCAATCCGTCCGAGGGCGACGGCCGCGGCCCTCGCCGCGTCGTCGTCGGCTCCGGCCAGCAGCTCGCCCAACGGCCGCACGGCCTGCGGATCGCGCCGCACGCCCAACGACTGGACGACGCCCGCCCGATCCCGCCCGCGCACGGTCGCCAGCGCGGCCCGCAGAGCCGCCGACGCTTCGGGGCCGTCGATCGCCTCCAAGCCGATGCGGGCCCAGGATCCCAGTTCCGGATGGTTGAGCAACTCGGCCAGCGGCGGCACGGCGGCCGCCGTCCCCACGACCGCCAGCCGCTTGCAGGCCAAAGCCTTCTCGCCCGGTCCCGCCCCGGAAGACAGGATCGCCAGCTGCTCCTGTTCGTTCCCCCGGGCCGACTCGGCCCGAGCCGCTCCCGGGAACATTCCTGCGACGGCGACCAGGCACGCCAGGCCGAGTCTCCGCGACTGCCGCGTTGTACGCATGATCCGAATCCTGGCTCGAAGAAGAGGGGGAGGTGCGTCACGAAGGGGCGGAGCGCTGGAACCGCCGCCAAGTTGCGTCGGGAAAACGCTCAGATCCGCCACGGAGCGCGGTGCGCTTCGCCGCGGAGGCGGTTGGCCTCGTCGTCGTCGACGAAGGTGTAGTTTTGCGGGTCGAGCTTCACCGTTCGTCCCAGATAAAGCGCCACGTTCGCGGCATGGCAGGCGATGTGGGCGTAGCACGCCGCCTCGGCGTTGGCCCGCGGTTGCCGCCGCGTCTTCACGCAGTTGAGGAAATCGCGCACGTGGAAGGTGGCCGGATAATTGGCGATCTCCGCGACTTCGCGGCCGGCCAGCAGTTCGGGGGAACTCAGCGCCAGCTTGCCGCTGTCGGCGGTCTCGACCCATCCCGCGTCGCCTTCGAAACGCACCGGACACGATCCCAACGGCAGCCAACCGCTGTCGCGGAGCACGAGCCTCACGCCGTCGGCGTAGCGGCCGACGAGTTGCCCGTTTTCAGGGGGAGCAAACTCGATCGGCGCGGTCCGATCGGCGCCTTTGGCCCACTGGCACAGGTCGACGCAGTGCGAGCCCCATTCGAGCACGCCGCCGCCGACGATGCCCCCCCCCTTTTCGAAATTGAAGCCGTCCAGGAACTGGGAATTGAAGGGCCGCCAGGCGGCCGGTCCCAAGTACAGGTCCCAGTCGACGATTTCCTGCGGCGGCTGGTCTTCGGCCGGAAGCCAACCGCTGGTCTTGGCCTCCATGCCCGCCGGCTGGGCGTAAAGCGTCTGCAGCTTGCCGAGCCTTCCGGTGCGAGCCAACTGGCAGGCGAACTCGAAGTGGGGGAGATTGCGGCGCTGGGTCCCCGCCTGGAAGACGCGCCCGGTCCGTCGGATGGCGTCGGCCAGTTCCAGGCTCTCGACGATGTTCTTGGTGCACGGTTTCTCGCAGTAGATGTCTTTGCCGGCCCGGGCCGCGACCATCGACGCGGCGAAATGCCAGTTGGGACCGGTGGCGATCAGCACCGCGTCCAAGTCGTCGCGGTCGGCCAGTTCGCGGAGATCGCGGTAGGTGGCGCAGTCCTGGTTGCCGTAGCGCTCGTCGACCAGCTTCTTGATCGCCTTGCGCTGCTGGTCCTTGACGTCGCACACGGCGCGGAACTGCACGTCGGGCTGCTCGAGAAAACAGCCCAGGTCGTAGGTCCCGCGGCGACCGATGCCAATGCCCCCGACCACGATCCGCTCGCTCGGGGCGATCGCGCCGTCCAGCCCCAGGGCCGAACTGGGAATGATCGTCGGGGCCGCAAGGGCCGCCGCCCCGGCCTGCAGGGACCGAGCGAGAAACTGGCGGCGGGCCACCGGCCGCCGACGTGGGGAGGCGTTCGAGTCGGACATCTGGGGGTTCTCCGGCGCCGCGACGGTGTGGGGCGGGAGCGCAACGAGACTCCGCCGCCCGAGGAGCACGCTCCGCGTAGCATAATGCCGCCGCGGTGAAAAATCACCCGCCGCCCGGCGCGCGGGGCGCAGCCCTCACCCCTCGGACACGGCCCCCCTCGTCGCCCTAGGGATCCTTGCGCCGCAAAGAAACCCTTGCCGCCGCTCCTCACGGAGCAAGACGCCGCAGACGCAAGGCGAGCGGCCGCTCATTGACGGCGCAGGGATCAACAAGAATTGACATCTCGCGAGCTTTCGATATTTAATGCGTCGCGGGCGAGGCGCCAACCGCCGGGGCCCGCCGACGACGCCCGCGCTCAGGCGGGCGGCTCGAGCCGACAAGGCGCTCGGCGATCGCCGCCAGTCTCCTGGCGGCGGCCAGTCGCACCCGCATCCTCGCCCTGTCGGGGGGATACACGGCGTGGTCCGCCTCGCGGCTCCCGGCCGAAACCGCGTCGTCAACCGCGCCGCCCGCGGCAACGCTCGTCGAACGACCGCATCCCGTGCGGTGCGCCTTCCATGCTCCACGTGGCTTGGGGTTCCCTGGTCGGGCTGGCGCTGGCATGGACCGGCGGGGGCGGGGCCCTGCTCGCCGTTCCGCTGCTGGCGTACGGACTGGACATGCCGACGCGGGCCGCGGTCGGCGTCTCGTTGGCGACGGTCGGCGTCACGGCAGCCGTCGGCTGCGGGCAGCGGATGCGGGAGCACCAGGTCGAATTGCCGACCGGCGTGCTCTTCGCGGCCGCGGGGATGGTCGCGGCGCCCCTCGGCGGCTGGTTGGGAAAACAGGCCCCCGAGGCGCTCGTGCTCGCGCTCTTCGGCGGCCTGATGCTCACGCTGGCCGCCCGCAGGTGGCGGCGGGCCGACGACGCCCCCCTCCCCTGCCCGGTCGGCGACGGCACGGACGACCGGCCGCACTGCCGCCGCGACCCCGCAGGCCGACTCCGCCTGACGTCGCGCTGCGCCGCCGTCCTCGCCGCGGCGGGGCTGGCGACCGGCCTGCTCAGCGGATTGTTCGGCGTCGGCGGCGGATTCCTGATCGTACCCGCTCGGCGCGCCGTGAGCGGCATGGGGATGCAACGCGCCGTCGGCGCCTCGCTGCTGGCGATCGCCCTGGTCAGCGGCTCGAGCCTCGTCCGCCAGTTGCTCGCCGGCGAGACGATCCCCGCCGCCGCCACGGCGTGCTTCCTCGCCGGCAGCCTGCTGGGCCTCGCGGCGGGCTCCCGCGTCGCGCGACGGTTGTCCGGGCCCCGCGGGCAACGGATCTTCGCCGCCGCGTTGACGGGCGTGGGAATTGGGGTCGTCGTGCGGAACGCCGCCGCCCTGCAACGCGGCCCTGCCGCCCCTCCGCCGCTCCCCGCGGCGGGCAGCCATCGGCCCCGCGCGGCCGACCTCAGGGCGACGGAGCGGGCGGCAGGGCCGTCGGCAGAGGCGATGCGCCCGCCGTTTCCACCAGTCGTTGGATGACTGCGGCGAGCCCCGCGGGATCTTCGAACAGCACCAACCGCACGTCGGCGAGTCGCTCCGCGACCACTGCCATCCGCGGATTGTCGCTCGTCTCGCCGCTCACGTTGCGGATCAGCACGGCCGCCGTCTGTCCCGGATGGCGCTCGGCGATCGCGGCGTAGATTTCGGGATCCTCTTCGCCGGAATCGCCGACGAGCACGAACCGCCGCTGGGGATACGCCGCGAGGAGTCGACCCATCGCCGCGAGCTTGTGGTCGCGATACGATCCCCACAGGCTGGCGATCGTTCCCGGATTCTGCAGGCGGAAATGCCGCAGGTCGAACGAGCCGGCGGGGTAGCCCGCGGTCTCCAGAAAATCGGCCAGCGGCTCGTAGAGCTGCCAGGGACTGTTCGACACGTAGTGGAAAGCGAAGCCCCGCGCCGAGCAGGCTTGGTAGAACTCGGCCATGCCGGGAACGGTCGCGAACGGACGGAGCAAGGTGTTGCGCACCGCCTCCCGCTTGTCGGCCACCTGGGTGATCTTGATCGTGTCGTCGATGTCCGAAATGATCGACCAGCCGCGCGGATCCACCAACTGCACCCGTCCGACGAACGACCGTCCGTCCGTCGGCGGAGCCACCGCCTCGTACCGCAGCCAACCGTCCGCTGCGCTTTGCACCTTCCGCAAGCGCTCGGCCTCGGCCCGCTTCAACCGCAGTTCCTGCCCGAAATGGCCGTTGGCCCGCGAGCGGCCCGCAGCGTACGATCGCCCGCCGAACCGCACCGCCAGGCGTTCCCCGCGCTCGTGATCGACCAGAAACAGCCGCAACCGGGCGTTCAGCAGCGCGGCCTCCGGCCCGTCGGCAGGCAGCGCGAGCAACCGCCCGATCTCCGCCACCAAGGCACGCCGCCACAGCGACTCCCGCTCCGGCTCGAACACGATCCCCCGGATCGGCACCTGCCAGGCGTCTTCGGCGGGATCGAACTGCGCGGCGGTCGGAAAAAAAACGACTTCCTCGTCGGCGCTCAGATCCGAATCGTTGGCGTCCGATGCGATGGCGACGCCCTCCCTCTCACGGGTCTCAACGGCCTCGAGCGCAGCCGCCTGCGCAGCGCCGCCGCGGGGTGGCGGTTCGACGCCCGCCGCATTCACGGCGGAGACGGCCCCCGCCGCCGCCAGGCACGACAGCAACCGGGATCGCGCCGCCCGGCGGTCAAGAGAGACGCGGTGCATGCCGGGCAGTTTCCGCATCGACACGCACCGCCCCCCTTGATTGCCACGCTGGGGCGAACCGGAAGGCGCCGCCGGAAGCTTGCCCGAGTGCGCCTCTCAACGAGCCCGCCTCGTCCGCGGGAGTCTACTCGCCAAGCCGCCCAGCAACAACAGCCACAGCGCACTAGGTTCCGGTACGCCGGTGATCACGAAGGCCAGATCCAGCGAAGCGCCGGTCGCAGGGTCCACGATCGGCGTCCACATCGGACCCACGGGAGAGGGATTGCCGTAGACGGCGTCGTCCATGAACTGCGTGCTGAGCGAGGACTTCCAGCCGATCCGCTTGCCGTCGACGCGATTGCCTTGCTGGTCGAGCACCATCATGTGGGAGACCAGCCAGTAGATCGAACCCTGCGTCTGCTCGAACGGCTGTTCGACGACGCTGGCGATCTTGGTGATGTTCACCTGGTAGTACTGCTCGTGGTCGGGACGCACGCTCACCTGATGGAACGGCTCGTACCAGCCCTGCGCTCCCGTGCCGTAGGCCTGCAGCTTCGCGTGGGCCTGATTCGTATCGAAACCCATGCCCCACAGACGCTGGTTCGGTCGACTGTCGTCGTAGCCTTCGCCCGCGGGCGAATTGCTGTAGATTTCCACGAAGCCGGCCACGTACTCCTGGCCCGCGGGCGCCTGGTCTTCGCGGAACGACACCCAGAGGTGGATGTCGTTGACGATCCCCGACTGCGTGCACTCCCAGTCATCGCCCAACGGCCCCCGGTAAGACCCCTCGGCGATCAATGCGTCGAAGGCGACGTCCCAGCCCTGAGGGTCGGGCAGTTGCGGGTAGTGCATCTTGTACGGATCGCCTTGCTGCCAATCGGCCCGCGCGGAAGCCGCTGCCAGCAGCCCGAGCGCACACCACAGCACTCTTTGACAACCGTTCATCGCTCGTTCCTCCTGCGAAACGCCGCAGGACCCGCTGCCGTCGAACCGCCGCAGAGGGGGCCCTGCGATCTCGACATGTGCTCCTGCACGCCAACTGTTACCGAGGGGCGCGCCGAACAACGGCTTCGCCCGGGGCGAGGAGCCTGGACGACTTCGGCGTGCCAACGCCATGCCCGCGCTCCGGCCGGCGCTGGTCTCGGGGGCAGCGCTCGCCGCGGACCGCGACCGCACGGAGTCGAAACAGGACGACCGGCTTCGCCAGGCCGGCCCCGGTTGGCGGCGGATGGCGATTGCCGCGCCGCATGCCGCACCGCGGGACGCGGCGTGCCTATGCCAATCCGGCGCCAATTCGTATGATGGCCGCTCGCCAGCCCTTTCCCGCCCTGCGTGCGGCCCGACCGTGCCGCGTTGCGGACGCGCCGCTCCCGCGACGCCTTTCGCGCGGCAGGCGGTGCACCGCGGC
>Ga0169931_10003545_pt1 | contig 24713 bp, 26 predicted proteins | sample Kivu_15m_20L_FD_129675 | JGI IMG/M metagenome (GOLD analysis project Ga0169931, IMG submission 129675) | Freshwater microbial communities from Lake Kivu, Western Province, Rwanda to study Microbial Dark Matter (Phase II) - Kivu_15m_20L... | ecosystem: Environmental > Aquatic > Freshwater > Lake...
AGTTCACCCACGTCGGTGCCGAGGGTGGGCTGGTAGCCCACGGCCGAAGGCATGCGGCCCAGCAGGGCGCTCACCTCGGAGCCGGCCTGCACGAAGCGGAAGATGTTGTCCACGAACAGGAGCACATCCTGCTTGTTCACATCGCGGAAGTGCTCGGCCATGGTGAGCGCCGACAGACCCACGCGCATGCGGGCGCCGGGGGGCTCATTCATCTGGCCGTAGCAGAGGGCCACCTTCGATTTGGAGAGATCCTCGGCGTTGATCACGCCGGACTCCTTGAATTCCTCGTACAGGTCGTTGCCCTCGCGGGTGCGCTCGCCCACGCCGCCGAACACCGACACACCGCCGTGCTCCTTGGCGATGTTGTTGATCAGCTCCTGGATCAGCACGGTCTTGCCCACGCCGGCACCACCGAACAGGCCCACCTTGCCGCCCTGGCGGTAGGGAGCCAGCAGGTCGATCACCTTGATGCCGGTCTCGAACACCTTCGGCTTGGTCTCCAGCTCGGTGAGCTTGGGAGCCTCGCGGTGGATCGGGGCGGTGGCGGTGGCGTTCACGGGGCCCTGTTCGTCCACGGGCTCGCCGAGCACGTTGAAGATGCGGCCGAGGGTGGCCTCACCCACGGGCACCGAGATCGGAGCGCCGGTGTCGGTGGCGGCCATGCCACGCACCAGGCCGTCGGTGCTGCTCATCGCCACGGCACGCACGCGATGGTCGCCCAGAAGCTGTTGCACCTCAGCGGTGAGGGCCACGTCCTGACCGGCGGGGTTCTTGCCGGTGATGCGCAGGGCGTTGTAGATGCGGGGCAGCTTGCCGGCTGGGAATTCCACATCCAGCACGGGGCCGATCACCTGCTTGACGACACCCTGGGTGCCTTGTTTGCCGGGGGCGGCGGTAGCAGCAGCAGCCATAGGGAGGAAGAGTGGCGGGGAGCGCGCAGGGGGATCCATCCCGCCTGAAGCGGCGCAACCTTATCACTGCGGCGCTCCTGCCTTCCGGCTGCGGCGGCTGCGGCGGCGGTGCCAGGGCGCGGCGACGGCGGTGCCAGGGCGGGGCGCCGGTGGAGTGCAGCGACGTGGCGGCCCAATGGCGGCGAGGGCGGGTTGGGGCGCCGGGTTCGGTGACCCGCACCGGAGGGGCACTGGCCCGCAGGCCGCTCGCGCCACTAGGTTGGCAGTCGACGGGTGCGAGTGCCAGAAGCGCCCGATCTGAGCCCATTCCATCGCGAAACCTCATGGCTGCTGTTTCTCTCAGCGTCTCCACCGTCAAGCCCCTCGGCGACCGCATCTTCATCAAGGTGTCGGAGTCTGAGGAGCGCACCGCTGGTGGCATCCTTCTGCCCGACACCGCCAAGGAGAAGCCCCAGGTGGGCGAGGTGGTGCAGGTGGGCCCCGGCAAGCGCAACGACGACGGCACCCGCCAGGCTCCGGAAGTGAGCGTGGGCGACAAGGTGCTCTACAGCAAGTACGCCGGCACCGACATCAAGCTCGGCTCCGACGAATACGTGCTGCTCTCCGAGAAAGACATTCTCGCCGTCGTCAACTGAACCGCTGCACGGCCTGAGCATCGGCCGCCGCCGCCGGGCCCTCTGCCTGGCTCCCGGCGGCGCTCCTGCATCTGATGCATGGTTCGCCGTCGCCCAGCCAGCTGCCACACCAGTGGCTCTTCCAATTCCCATCAACCCTTTCAGGATTCCATGGCCAAGCGCATCATCTACAACGAGCAGGCCCGTCGCGCGCTCGAGAAGGGCATCGACATCCTCGCCGAATCCGTTGCTGTCACCCTCGGTCCCAAGGGCCGCAATGTGGTGCTGGAGAAGAAGTTCGGCGCTCCCCAGATCATCAATGATGGCGTCACCATCGCCAAGGAGATCGAGCTCGAGGATCACATTGAAAACACCGGCGTCGCCCTGATCCGTCAGGCCGCCAGCAAGACCAACGATGCCGCCGGTGACGGCACCACCACCGCCACCGTGCTGGCGCACGCGATGGTGAAGGCTGGTCTGCGCAACGTGGCTGCCGGTGCCAACGCCATCACCATCAAGCGCGGCATCGACAAGGCCTCCGACTTCCTGGTGAAGAAGATCGAGGAGCACGCCAAGCCGATCTCCGATTCCAGTGCCATCGCCCAGGTGGGCACCATCTCCGCCGGCAACGACGAAGAGGTGGGTCGCATGATCGCCGATGCCATGGACAAGGTGGGCAAGGAGGGCGTGATCTCCCTCGAGGAGGGCAAGTCGATGACCACTGAGCTGGAGGTCACCGAGGGCATGCGCTTCGACAAGGGCTACATCTCCCCCTACTTCGCCACCGACACCGAGCGGATGGAAGCGGTGCTCGAGGAGCCCTACATCCTGATCACCGACAAGAAGATCGGCCTCGTGCAGGATCTCGTGCCTGTGCTCGAGCAGATTGCCCGCACCGGCAAGCCGCTGCTGATCATCGCCGAGGACATCGAGAAGGAAGCGCTCGCCACCCTGGTGGTGAACCGCCTGCGTGGTGTGCTCAATGTGGCCGCCGTCAAGGCGCCCGGCTTCGGTGACCGCCGCAAGGCCATGCTCGAAGACATCGCCGTGCTCACCAACGGCCAGCTGATCACCGAGGACGCCGGCCTCAAGCTGGAGAACGCCAAGATCGATTCGCTGGGCACCGCCCGCCGGATCACGATCAACAAAGACACCACCACCATCGTGGCCGAGGGCAACGAGGCGGCGGTGAAGGCCCGCTGCGAGCAGATCCGCAAGCAGATGGACGAAACCGACTCCTCCTACGACAAGGAGAAGCTGCAGGAGCGTCTGGCCAAGCTCAGCGGCGGCGTGGCCGTGGTCAAGGTGGGTGCCGCCACCGAGACCGAGATGAAGGACAAGAAGCTGCGTCTGGAAGACGCCATCAACGCCACCAAGGCGGCTGTTGAGGAGGGCATCGTTCCCGGCGGTGGCACCACCCTGGCGCACCTGGCTCCTGCCCTCGAGGAGTGGGCCGCGGCCAATCTCTCCGGCGAGGAGCTGATCGGCGCCACGATCGTGGCTTCGGCCCTCACCGCTCCGCTCAAGCGGATCGCCGAGAACGCCGGCGCCAATGGTGCCGTGGTGGCCGAGCACGTGCGCAACAAGCCCTTCAATGAGGGCTACAACGCCGCCACCGGCGAGTATGTGGACATGCTGGCCGCCGGCATCGTGGACCCCGCCAAGGTGACCCGCTCCGGTCTGCAGAACGCCGCTTCGATCGCCGGCATGGTGCTCACCACCGAGTGCATCGTGGCCGACCTTCCCGAGAAGAAGGAAGCGGCTCCCGCCGGCGGCGGCGGCATGGGCGGCGGCGACTTCGACTACTGATCCCGGCTGAGAGCCGCGCCCGCGGCTCTGCGGAGTCTCGCTTCATCGAGATTCGCCATCCAGCGATCGCCTAGCACTGCACAGACGGGGAGCTTTCAGGGCTCCCCGTCTTTTTTTGTGCTGCGAGGTTGCGGTTGCTGGATGACTTCCAGGCGATCAGCATCCTTGCGCTGCAGATGGGCGGTGATCGCTTCCTGGAGCACCTGGGCCAGGGTTTTGTTCTCCAGGATGCTGAGCAGTTTGAGAGAGCGATGCTGGCGCTCGTCCAGCGTGATGGTGATCCGAGACAATGCCTTCGCTTCGATGGAATCCAGAGTACTGAGTCTTCAGCCATTCACTCTCATTTTGCTGTCTTTGCACTTTTGCAGCAAACTGCGGCTGCAGGGGTCTGAATTAGCACCGGATCATCTTCTTTGTTGTCAGTTCGCTCTTCCGCTGCCATCCTGTCTATCGCCTGGTTGCCTTAGCGGTACTCGCCCTCATCCCCGCCTCTGCCTTGCCTGGCGATCGCTCGGGGCTGGCCGGCTTTCCACACAGCCTCCGCCCGCCTCACGGCCACGATCGGCTTCACGATCGGAGTTGCCCAGGAAGCTTCTCCTGTCCCACACGCTCCCCTGCCTCCGCCTGCATGAGCAGCCCTGATGCCCCGGATCCCTGGATTCTTGATCCGGCCTTCTTTCCGCGCAGGCTCGAGCTTGATCTGCCCGAGCCCTTGCTGGAAAAGCTGCAGCAACTGGCTGAGCGCAGCGGCCGCGATCTGGAGGAGGTCGCCCTCTCGCTGCTCGATCAGCAGCTCAGCATGCAGGCCGATGAACCACCTGTCTGAACGAACAACCTGCGCGGTGCCGGATCGGCGGGATCACGAGAAGGCCACCCTGGAGCTCTGCTGGGAAGGGCGCTGCTCTTTGTCTGGAATGCGTGCCTCGGGAGCCTGAGTGCCTAGTTCGTTGCTCTCCTGCAGCGATGAATCGAGCAGGTAGGCGGCGAGATTGCTGAGCGATCTGCCTTCCCCATCGGCCCGCTCCTGCAGATCCTGGTAGGTCATGTAGGGGATCGTGATCGTCACCCTTCTCGGCGGGCGGAAGGCGGGCCGGATCATAGGAATCGCCGGGCCTTGAGCCGCCCCGCGCGGGGGCAGAGAGGGGGCATTCATCGACTGACTCGAATAGGCCCGCTTACTTTCCTTTGCAGATTTGCCGCTGTCAAGCTGCGCTGCAGCGGCCGATTCCTGGGTGTTGAGCCTAAAAAGCCTGGCCTGGCTTGCGATCTGGCTGGTCATGCTGAAGACGGCACAGAATCGCTGCCTGCGATCTGCTGCGGGGTGCTGCAGTTCACGACCTTCCGCATGATCGGATCATGCAGTATCTGCATAAACTCTCCTGCACTCTGCTGCGCTGCAGCTGCAGCTGCAGTCTCAGCGGCGGGGATCCTCAGCGGCAGTCTCGTCGCCACCGCCCGCCCTGGAGAGGAGCACCCGCTCGCTGAGGGCCTCACCGAGGCTCGGTCGCTCGATCGCCTCGCGCTGCAGTTCGCGCTCGAGCAGGCGGATGCGGCTCTGGCGCAGGCAGAACTTGCAGCCGCCGCTGGTCTGCAGATGCTTCTCCGGCGTGATCGAGATGGCCTTCACCGGATGGATGGTGCAGTGGATCGCGATCGGGGTCTTGTAGCTCTTGTAGACGATGCCGCTGTAGTCGTACGCGTTGCCGAAACGGGCCCGTGCCCGCTCCAGAAAGGTTTCTCGGCTGATTGGGGATCCCATCGGGGTTGGTGGCGGCTCCGGGGACAGCGGCGAGGGGTGGCGTCTGCCGGCGGGTTCGGTGGTGGCAGCGGCAACCGCTGGGGTTGCCTTCTGCTCCAAGGTTGCCAAGGTTATGGCCTTCCTGCCGCGCGGATCCCCGCAGCAGCCCATCTGCAAGGCTGCGCAATCCTCCGGCCGATCCCTCCAGGGACGGCGAGGGTTCAGCCGGGCACAAACAGCAGGGCCACGCCGTTGTTGCAGTAGCGCTTGCCGCTCGGGCGGGGGCCATCGTTGAACACATGCCCCTGGTGCCCGCCGCAGCGACGGCAGTGGTACTCGGTGCGCGGCACCAGCAGCTTGAAATCGGCTTTGGTGGCCACGGCACCGCTGAGCGGCTCCCAGAAGCTCGGCCAGCCGGTGCCGCTGTCGTACTTGCGGCTCGAGCTGAACAGCGGCAGGCGGCAGCCGGCGCAGACGAAGCTGCCCTTGCGCTTCTCAGCCTCCAGGGGACTGCTGAAGGGCCGCTCCGTCCCCTCCCGGCGCAGCACGGCGTAGGCCGCCGGCGAGAGCCGCTGCCGCCACTCGGCATCGCTCAGCTTCCAGGCGGCCTCGCCGGCCGGCGCGGCGGCAAGGGCCGTCCGGCCACCGCCCAGCAGAGTGGCCGCGGCCGCCAGGCGCTGGATCAGCGGCAGCGCCGAGACTCCACCGGCGGCAGTCAGCCCAGCGGCGATGCGTCGGAGGGCCCGGCGGCGCCCGGGATCGGCTCCGGCGGAGGGGTCGCAGCCCATGGCCTCAGCCCAGCCAGCCGGCGCTGAGCACCACCGCCAGCCCCATGAACACGGCCAGGAGGGTCCAGGTGATGCGGTTGAGGGTCTGCTCGGCGCTGCGGGCGCTCGTGAACATCGAGCCTCCGCTGGCCGCCAGCCCGCCCATGCCATCGCCCTTGGGGCTGTGCAGCAGCACGCTCACGATCAGGAGCAGGCCACTGAGCATCCAGAGGGAGGAGATCACGGTCTTGAGCATCGGTGCGGAAGCGGGGGGAGTGCGGCGGAGTCGCCGGGGAGCTGGGCGGCGCCGGGGCGCCAGGGGGTCAGAGGCCCAGGGTCTGGGGGGTGCGGCTGCCGGCGCTGAGGGAGCCCGCCGGCTGGATCAGCGAGGTGCCGCTCATCCGCTCGGGTTTCGGCAGGCCGAGGATGTCGAGCAGCGTGGGGGCGATGTCGGCCAGGCCGCCCTGGTCGCGCAGCTGCACATCGGTGCCGTGACCGGGAAGCTTGCGTTTCTCGCCCTCCACCAGGATCACCGGCACCGGATTGGTGGTGTGGGCCGTCCAGGGACGGCCGTCGGGGCCCTGCATCAGCTCGGCGTTGCCGTGATCCGCCGTGATCAGCAGGGTGCCGCCCATGCGGTTGGTGGCCTCCATCAGCCTGCCCACGCAGCGGTCCACGGTGCCGATCGCCTCGATGGTGGCGTCCATGCGGCCGGTGTGGCCCACCATGTCGGGGTTGGCATAGTTGATCACCACCAGGGCGTAGATGCCCTTGCGGATCGCCGCCACGCAGCTGTCGGTGAGCTTCTCGGCCGACATCCCAGGGGCCTGGTCGTAGGTGGCGACACGGGGTGATGGCACCAGGTGGCGGTCTTCGCCGGGGAAGGCCTGCTCGATGCCACCGTTCATGAAATAGGTGACATGGGGATATTTCTCGGTTTCGGCGGTGCGGAACTGGCGCAGACCATGCTCGGAGACCACCTGGCCGAGCAGCCCGTCGAGCGATTCGGGCGGAAAGGCCACCGCCACCGGCAGCCCCCGCTCGTATTGCGTGAAGGTGACCAGATGCAGCGGCTCGATCCGCTGGCGCGGGAAGCCGCTGAACTCCTCCAGCACGAGGGCACGCACCAGCTGGCGGGCGCGGTCTGGACGGAAGTTGAAGCAGATCAGCCCATCGCCAGGCCGCAGCGGGCCGGCAGCGAGGCGAACCGGCTCGAGGAATTCATCGGTGATCCCGGCTTCGTAGGAGGCCTGGAGGATCTCCAGCGGGCTGAGGGGGCTGATCGGGCCATCGGCGGTGAGCAGCTGGTAGGCCTTCTCGGTGCGCTCCCAGCGGTTGTCGCGGTCCATCGCCCAGTAGCGGCCGCAGAGGGTGGCGATGCGGCCCACGCCAGCCGCTTCGATCTGTTGCTGGATCGTGTTCAGACAATCGGCGGCACTGTTGGGCGCGGTGTCGCGGCCATCGGTGATCACATGGATGCACACATCCTGCAGGCCGCGGCCGGCCGCCCAGCGGAGCAGGCCGCCGAGATGGTCCACGTGGCTGTGCACGCCGCCATCGGAGCAGAGGCCGAGGAGATGCAGGCAGGAGTCGCTCGCCAGCAGGGTGTCGGCGAGGGCATTGAGGGCGGGATTGGCGTTGATGCTGCCGTCGCGCACGGCCTGGCCGATCCGCACCAGCTCCTGGCGGATGATCCGGCCCGATCCGATCGTGAGGTGGCCCACCTCGGAATTGCCCATCTGGTCGTCTGGCAGGCCCACGGCGCCGCCGCTGGCTTCGATCAGGGTATGCGGATAGGCATGCCAGAGGGCATCCATCACCGGCGTGGCGGCGGCACGGATGGCGTTGTGGTCGCTGTCGTGCCGGTAGCCCCAGCCATCCAGGATGGCGAGCACCACCGGGGCGACGCTGGGGGAATCGGCGAAGGCTGGCGGTGGCGGGGCCGTGGCGGCAGTGCCCTGGCTGAAACCCAGGCCCGGAGAGGTCGTCTGCGGGGAATGCGGGGAATGATCCTGGGGAGAGGAAGCTGCGTTCACCCGATCGGCCTGCGGTGAGTAGCCTGAGCCGCAGCCAACCTACAGCGAGGCTGGGTTCTGTCCCGGCCTGGGCATCTCTGGTCAGGTTTTGACTACATCCTGATCCCGCCGCTCCCCGGCACTCCTCCCTCGCATCGCCCCAATCCGGCATGGCGGCTGACCGGCACGAACTGCTCTCCGAGGCCGAGCTCTGCCGCACCCTCGACCGGCTTGCCTCGCAGGTGCTCGAGAGCGCCGGCGATGGCGCTTCGCTGCTGCTGCTCGGCATTCCCACCCGCGGCGTGTCGCTCGCCAGGGTGCTCGCCGATCGCCTGGCGACGCTCCTCGGCCAGGCGGTCGACTGCGGCAGCATCGACCCCACCTTTCACCGCGATGATCTCGAGCGGGTCGGCACGCGCCTGGTGGAACCCACCCAGCTGCCCACGGGAGTGGAGGGGCGCCACGTGGTGCTGATCGACGATGTGATCTTCACCGGCCGCACCGTGCGGGCCGCGCTCGAATCGCTTCACACCTGGGGCCGCCCGAAGCGGGTGCAGCTGCTGGTGATGGTGGATCGCGGCCATCGCGAGCTGCCGATCCAGCCGGATTTCTGCGGTCGCGTGGTGCCCACCACCCGGCAGGAGAGCATCCAGCTGTGCCTGCGCCCGGTGGACGGGGAGGAAGGTGTGTTTCTGCTGCGCCCCGGAACCTGAACCTTCTCCGGAGTGGCGGTTGGCAGGGCGTGGCTCAGGCCGGTGTGAGCTCGTCTTCGCGGAAATGCGCGCGGAAGCGGCCGAAGGCCACCACCACAGGAAGCGTGGGGCTGATCGGCCGACCCTTCCAGTCGTGGATCACATCCTTCACCTCGCCCTCCTGACCCTCGAGGTCGAAGGGCTCGCCGCGGTGCTCAGGGTGGGTGTAGACCACCACGCTGCGGCTCACTCTGACCCGATCTCCTGCCTGCATCGTCTCTGCGGTACCGATCGCGGCAATCCTGTCACGGGTGAGGGCGCAGCGGGGCGGCTCGGCGCCGCTGTGCGGGGGTGCGCCCGGCTCAGCGCTGGCAGGAGGAGTCGGGTCCGCTCTCCACCACCCGGCCACCCAGCTCGCGGCAGGCGGCCTCAAAGGCCTGCCACTCCGACATCCCGGCGGCGATCCGCTCCTGCACGCGGGCATCGAGATCGATCACCGGCACCGCGTGCGGCACGGCACCGTGGCCGTCGTGGTCGCGCTCCCGGCGGCTGAGGGTCTTGATCTGCCCGTTCACCCGCCGGCTGAGCGGGTCGGCACGCTGGCGCCACCAGGGATGGTCGAGGCGATGCAGGCTGTCGAGCGCCTCCCACCAGCGGCTCTGGGCCACCAGCCGCGAGGCGCGCTCGAATTCCAGCCGGTTGCGCTGCCAGTTGAGGCGCAGCTGATCACCGAGGGCGGTGCCGTCGTTGTTGCGGTCCTCCCCCAGCGGCGCGAGGCTGCGCAGGGCACCCTCCAGATCGCCGCGCGAGAAGCGTGCCAGCGCCAGACGCTGCAGCTCGGCCTGCCAGGCCTCAAGCCGCTGCTGATCGCCGCGGCGGGCCGCCGCGGAGTGGAGCAGCTGACGCTGCAGCCGCAGGGCCTGGTTCCACTGCCCCCGCCGCCAGTGCTGCTCTGCCTTCTCCCGGCGGCAGCGGCCCTGCTCGAGCGGGGCGCGGCCCGGCAGCCAGCTCAGGGCGCTGAGCTGTTCGCTGTAGCGCAGGCAGGCATCGAGGCGGCCGCTGGCGGCGGCCTCGGCGATTCTCCCCGGCAGCTGCCGTTCCCACCAGAAGGCTCCGCCAAGCGCCAGGCCGAGGGATCCCAGGGTGAGGGCCAGCCAGAAGGTGGGCAGTCTGGGCCGGCGGGGGGACAAGGAAGGGAGGGAAAGTTGTGACTCTGTTGTATGCACAGCCGCCTCTCCGGGGGGGTGGCGGTGGTCGCTCACCGCACCGGACCCAGGCGCCTCGGAGTGAGTGTCTGGCCGCTGCTCAGATCCTCCCCCTCCACGCTCAGCTGCCCCTCGCCATCGATGCGGAAGCGCAGCCGCAGCCGGTCGTGCCCCTGCCCGCCAGGTGGATCGAGTGCCAGCGGCTCCGGCTGCTGGGGCCAGGGCGCCACGGCGGCGTCGCCGGCGGGCCTGCGGCGCAGCACGGGCAGCCCGTTGCGGAACACCACCTCCCCACGCTCCTCGGCCTCCGGCTCTCCCAGCACCAGCTCCAGAGAACGCTGTCGCTCCCGGCTGCAGGCGAGCACCAGCTCGAGCGGCTGCTCGGTGGGCCAGGGCTGGCCGGCCACGAACAGGGGATGCCAGCGATGACCAGCGAGCCGCTGATCCCAGCAGCGCAGCGACACGCCGCGTCGCAGCACGTCGCGCAGGCGAACCCCGGGGGTGAGGGCGAGGGCTCCGAGGGCCACCGCCTCCACAGGCCGCTGCTCCCGCAGGGGCAGCCCCGCGCAGCGTTCCTGGATCCAGCGGCGCAGGCGCGGAATGCGGCTGCCACCCCCCACCGGCAGCACGGCATCGATCCGGCCCGGGTCGAGACCCGCACGCCGCGCCGCGGCCAGGATCGTCTCGAGCAGGGCATCGAGCTGACCGATCAGGCCGCGCTCCTCCAGCAGTGCCTCGAAGCGTTCCCGCTCCAGGCGCAGCTCCCGGGGAGCCTGGCCCGGCGGAGTCCAGAGGCGCACCGCTGCCGGCTGGTCGCTGAGGCGGCACTTGAGCGCCTCCGCCTCCCGCAGCAGCGGGCCCCGGGGGGGGAGATCCGGGCAGAGCTCGGCGGCGATCCAGCGGTCGAGGTCGCGGCCGCCGAGGGGCAGGCCGGCCTTGCCGATCACGCGGGCGCAGCGCAGGGTCCGGCGCTCGTCGTTCAGATCGCGACCGGCGAAACGCAGCAGCTGCGCGATCGGTGCCGCCCGCCCCTCGCCCCCCTCGAGGGCCACGAGCGAGAGATCGATCGTGCCGCCTCCCACATCCACCACCAGCACCTGGCTGCCTGGAGCCAGCCCCGCCCCGATCGCCGCAGCGGTGGGTTCATCCACCAGGGCCAGCTCCGGCACCTCGAGATCGGCGCACACCTGCCGCAACCAGTGCCGGTAGCCGCGGTAGCCCTCGATCGGGGCGGTGAGCACCAGCCGATCGGGCACCACCTCCTCCGGCAGCGCGCGCCAGAGGCGCCGCAGCAGCAGCGCGCCCGCGGCCTCGGGGCTGAGCCACCTCTCCGGGCCGCCGGCGCCGCTGGCCGCCCCTGCGTCGTCTGGCGGAGGGGACGAGAGGGTGGATCCGGATCCGATCCGCCGCTTGAAATCACGGCTGAGGCCGGGCGATGGTTCATCCGCCAGACCCGCCTCCAGCACCTGGCGACCGAGCAGGGCCCGCTCCTCGCCATCGGGGGCTGCCATCCAGATCAGGCTCGGCACCACGGCAGGCTCCGAGAGGCTGTAGGGCGGCAGCTCCAGCAGCCTGGGCGGGGCGGCGCTGCCGTCGTGCCAGGCCACCACCGTGGTGCTGCTGCCGAGATCGATCGCGAGGGTGCCCGGCATGGGGCGGAGGCTAGGGCTGCCAGGCTCACGTAGGCTGAAGGAATAACAGCAAACCTTCACGCATGCCTGGCAGTGCACCCGTTCAAGCCAAGGAACTGGCCCAGCGGGCCGAAAGCCTGATCCGGCACGCCAGCAACCGCTACCTCACCACCGTGAGGATCGCCTTCCGCGCCAAGCAGCGCCGCTTTGATGATTTCGACGGCCTGCTCGACGACACCATGGTGAAGCCCGTGCAGCGGGCGATCATCGAGCTTTCCGACGAGCAGGATCAGCCGGATCTGCTCCCGGGCTGACACTGCCGCCGGTGCAGGTGCTGGAAGGCAAGGGGTGGCGGCTGGATCACGATCCGGCCCGCCACCCCTTTGTGGTGCTGATCGGTGGGGGCTGCGAGCACGGGGCCGGCTGGGCCGTGGAGCTCAGCGCCGCCGAGGCCACGGCCCTGGCCGCCGGCGTGGGCCGTCTGGTGGCCCAGCACGCGGCCCTGGCGGATGCGCTGATGGACGAGGAGTCGATCGATCTCGAACTCGAGCGTCCCTGCGGCGATGGGGTGCTCTGGCTGGCCCTCGGCGGCGACCGTCGCGGCTGGGCCCTGCGCTTCGTGCTCACGCCAGGGCCTGGCCAGCGGGGGGTGGAGGGGGGCTGGGATGCAGCGGCGAGCGCTCCGCTGGCGGCGGCCCTGGCGGCGCTGGTGCTCGCCCCGCCGCCAGCGACTGGGGCGGACTCCGCCTGAGAACGCCGCGCCGATCCGGCTCTGATCAGCAATGCTGATGCGCTGGCTTTTCCCAGCCTTTTCCCCATGGGCCTGGGGTTATCCCCGGCTTTTCCACAGGTCATGCCCGCCGCAGGGCCAAACAGGGGAGAACGCCACCCCGTGGCGTCGCCACCCTTGACGCCGGGCCGTCGCCCCTCAGCGCCGTGGTCGCTGCCGCCGCCACAGGGGCAAGGGCACTGCGCCACAGGCGTTCTCACGCTTGGACGGAGCGGACGGTTCGGCCCGGCTCCAGCTTGACGGAGCCCGCGCGCTGTGAGGAACTGGTTCGCTGTCACGCGTTCAGGGGTTGCATGGTTGAGGGTGGCGGAGCCGGTGCTCAGGCGATGGACGAGGGCGGCGCCGACAGCGGGGCGGACAGCGCGGGGGTCAGCGGGGGCTGCATGGTGAGCCTGCGGGCCGAGGTGCCGGAGCCCCTGCTGCAGGCGATGGCGGTGTTCATCGAGCGCCATCCCAACTGGGACCAGTACCGCCTCTTCCAGGCCGCCCTGGCCGGCTTTCTGGTGCAGCAGGGCGTGCAGGACCGGGAGGTGACCCGCTGCTATCTCGCCAACCTCTTCCCCTCCCAGCGCCGCTTCGCCGACCCGCCGCACCGGCCCGGCACAGCCCATGGCGGCGCGGTGCGTGCCTCTCGCCCGGCGGTGGCCTGAGCGCCAGGCTTCAGGGGTTCTCGCCGAGCAGGGCGTAGATCCGCCCGGCAACCGCCTCGCTCACCGGCAGGATCGAGAGGCGGTTGCCGCGCCGCACCACCGCCAGCTCCTCCGGGCTGAAGCTCTGCCGCAGGCTCTCGAGGCTCAGCAGGCGGGCGAAGCGGTGGCGGAAGGCGAGGCGCACACAGTCCCAGCGGGGTTGCTCGCGGCTGGAGGCCGGGTCGTGGTACTTGGAGGCCGGATCAAACTGGCTGGGATCCAGCAGTCCGGTCTCCACCACCTCCATCAGGCCCACGATGCCCGGCGGGGAGGTGTTGGAGTGATAGAAGAAGGCCCGGTCGCCCACGGCCATCGTGCGCATGTAGTTGCGGGCCTGGTAGTTGCGGATGCCGTCCCAGAGGGTGCTGCCCTCGGATGCGAGATCGTGGATGCCATAGACATCCGGCTCGCTTTTCATCAGCCAGTGGGCCATGGCGGCGGGGGCAGGTGCTGGTGGGGCCGGGCCCGGTCGCCGGAGCCCGCGCCTCAGAGTGCCAGAACCAGGCGCCGGAAGTGATCGCCGCGGGCCTCGAAATCGCTGTACTGATCAAAGCTGGCGCAGGCGGGAGAGAGCAGCACGGCTCGGCTGCCGCTCTCGCCGGCCAGGGTCTCGGCCAGCGGCACCGCCTGCTCCAGCCCTTCGACGCTCGCGATCCGGCCCGTGTAGCCACCCGCCGCCAGCAGGCCGGCGAATTCCTCCCGGGCTGCGCCGTAGAGGATCACCGCCGCCGCCTGCCGGCGCAGCTGGCTGAGCCAGCCTTCCGCCTCCCCCCGCTTCGACTGGCCGCCGGCGAGCACCACCAGCGGGCCGGCCAGCGCCCTGAGGGCCACCTCAGCGGCGTCGTAGTTGGTGGCTTTGCTGTCGTTGAACCAGGCCACTCCCCGGTGCTCGCGGATGCGCTCCAGCCTGTGCGGCACCCCGGGGAAGGAGCGCAGGCCCGCCTCCAGCGCCGCCGGGCTGAGCCCCACCGCCAGGCCGGCGGCACAGGCCATCAGCAGGTTGCGGCGGTTGTGGTCGCCGGGCATGGCGAGCGCCGCGGCGGGAAAGAGCGGCCCGCTGGCATCCCACACCTCGCCGCGCTCAATCCAGAGATGGGGCTCGATGCCGTCGTCGACGGCCTCCTGCCGAGGCCCGGCGGTGATCCAGCAGGCCTGATCCCAGCTGCCGGCCCGGGCCCGCAGATCGGGATCATCGGCATTGAGGATGCGCAGGCCGGCGTTGTCGAGCAGGCGGCGCTTGATCGCCCGGTAGGCGTCGAGCGTGCCGTGGCGCTCGAGGTGATCGGGGGTGAGGGTGGTCCAGATGCCGATGCGCGGCGCAAGCTGCGGCGCTGCCTCGATCTGGTAGCTGCTCAGCTCCACCACCAGCCAGTCGGGGAGACGGCCAGCGGCCTGCTCGCCGGCCGGAGCCGCGATCCGCTCCAGCACCACCTCCGCCGCCGAGGTGCCGACGTTGCCGCAGAGGGGAGCGTCGAGGCCGCCGCAGACCAGCAGATGGTGCAGCAGATGGGTCACGGTGGTCTTGCCGTTGGTGCCCGTGATGCCGATCCAGGGCACCGAGCGGCCCGCCTCCCAGGCCGCCACCAGCTCACCCTCCACCCGCACGCCGCGCTGGCGCAGCGCCTCCAGAGCCGGATGATCGAAGCGGATGCCGGGGCTCACCACCAGCCGGGCCGGCGGCGGCTCGAGCCGGTCGATGCTGTCGGCCTCCAGCGGCAGTGCCAGGGTCACGCCGATGCCTTCGGCCGCGAGCGCGGCGGCCCGGAGCTCGAGGGCGGCATCGCGGCGGCTCTCGATCAGGCGCACGCTCTCACCGCCGGCGCGCAGCAGGCGGGCGGCCCCGACCCCGGAGCGTCCGAGACCCACCACCACGGTGCCGTGCCGCTGGCTGATGCGCATGGTTGAGGCCGGAGGGTCCGGGGCGAGACGGCGGGAAGACGAGCAGACAAACAGGCTGACAGCCAATCTGCGAAGGAGACTTCCTGAGCCGGAGCCCGCAGAGAAGCTGGCTGAATGATGATGAAGAGTGGGCGATACTGGAATCGAACCAGTGACTCCTACCGTGTCAAGGTAGTGCTCTACCTCTGAGCTAATCGCCCGGCCCACCGATGCTGCCGCCCGGGTTGTCTGCGCCGCTGACGCATCATCCAGGGCCGCCTGCTGCGCGGATCCGGAGTGCCGTCGGCACGGCCGGAGCGGAGCGATGCCGTCGCCGGGAGGCGGCTGCGTTCTCCACCGCCGCAACCTACGTCACCGCGCTGTCCGGCGTCACGGGGCCCTCCGGCTTCAGCGGCGCTCCAGGCGGATCCGGAAGCGATCGCGGCGGGTGCGCTCCACCGCCAGGATCCGCAGCTCCCCCCGCCCTTCCAGCTGCACCCTCTCGCCCGGGGCCAGTTCGCGGCTGGCGCGGGTCACGGCGGTCCAGTCGATCCGCACCGCTCCCTGGCGGATCAGATCGGCCATGCGGCTGCGCGACAGGCCGAAGCCGGCCGAGGCCACCGCATCCAGACGGCAGGAGGCTTCCACGGTGCTGAGCTGGCGCGGGGCGCGGGGCGGCGGTGGCTGCAGCTCCGTCAGCGGCCGGGCCTCGAAACGCACCGGCACGGTGCGCACCAGGCCCTCCAGGCCGTGGAGCCGCTCGGCCAGTGCGCTGGCCACCACGGCCTGAGCCCCGCGGTCGCCGCGCAGCCAGAGGTCACCACGTTCTCCAGCCGAGGCGCCTGCGGCGGTGAGGGCGGCGTGGAAGTCGGCGGGATCGGCGGGATCGAAGAGGAAGTTGCCGCTGATCTCCAGGCCGGCGAAATCGGCCTCCACCGCCTCCACCGCCAGGGCGGCCTCGGCCCTCTGGAACAGCAGCCGGCAGCGTTCGGCGCTGCCATGGCCGCCGGCGCGGTCGACCCGCAGGTCGCTCCGGCCGTTCAGGCGTGCCTCGGCCTGTTCCGCCAGGGCGCCGCTCAGGAAGGGGCTCCACAGGGGGGCCCAGGTGCGCACGGCCTGTTCGGCGAGTGCCAGCAGAGGCTCCAGCGCCTCAGCGCTCCGCCCCGGGGCTTCGGGTGGATCCTGGTGCGACACCATCGTGCGCTCAGGTCTCGCCGAGCCGCACCACCGCCCGCGGCCGGGCCTGCTGAATCAGCGGCCAGGGGGGCTCGCTGCCCGGGGCGGGCTCGATCAGTAGAAGCCAGTTGCCCTCCTCGAGGCGGTTGCGCAGGCTGCGGATGCGGTCGTCCTCCTCGGAAGCCACGCTGGCGGCGGCGGCGAAGCTGCCCATCCAGCCCGAGATCATCCCCAGCAGCCCACCCACCACCGGCTGGCCCCAGCGGCCGAGGGCATCGAAGGTGTGGAGATCGGTGATCTGGGTGAAGGTGAGCCCGGCCAGGAAGCCGAAGGGCAGCAGCCAGCGGGCCATCGAACGCTGGCGCCGCCGTCGGCCGGCGCTGGGATCGAGCCGTTCGACGCCCGCCAGAGCGGCTTCGCCGCTGCCGATGGCGAGCAGCTGCCGGGGTGCCGGTGCGGAGGCCGCCAGCTTCTCGCGCAGGCTCTCCAGCCGCCTGCGCTCATCCAGCACCACCACCACGCAGAGGGTCACGGATCCGTTGCGATCGTCGGGGCACAGGCTGGCATCCGGAGCGGCGCCAGGGGCCCGGCCGCACCCAGAAGCACGGCACCGCCGCGGGACGGCAGGGCCTGGGGATCGGCGAAACGCCGATCACTACACTGCACCTCCGGCCTGCCCCGCCGGGGCGGAGCATCCATCAGCGCCCCCCGGGGGCTCCCACACTGCGCCGGTCATGACGAAGGTTCTGGTTTCCGATCCCATCGATCAGACGGGGATCGACATCCTGGCGCAGGTGGCTCAGGTGGATGTGCGCACCGGCCTGCCGGCCGAGAAGCTCAAGGCGATCATCGGCGACTACGACGCGCTGATGATCCGCTCCGGCACGCAGGTCAGCGACGACGTGATCGAGGCCGCCGGCCGCCTGCGCATCATCGGCCGCGCTGGCGTGGGGGTCGACAACGTGGATGTGAAGGCCGCCACCCGCCGCGGCGTGCTGGTGGTGAACTCACCGGAGGGCAACACGATCGCCGCCGCCGAGCAGGCCCTCGCCCTGATGCTCGCCCTCTCGCGCCATGTGCCCCATGCCCACGCCAGCACGATGGCCGGCGGCTGGGACCGCAAGACCTATGTGGGCAACGAGCTCTACAAGAAGATCCTCGGGGTGGTGGGCCTCGGCAAGATCGGCTCGCACGTGGCGCGGGTCGCAAGGGCGATGGGGATGGAGGTGGTCGCCTACGACCCGTTCATCTCGCCCGAGCGCGCCCAGCAGCTGCAGGTGCGGCTGCTGCCGCTGCCGGAGCTGTTTGCCGAGGCCGATTACATCACCCTGCACCTGCCCCGCACGCCCGACACTGAGAATCTGGTGAATGCGGCGCTGCTGCGCACGATGAAGCCCACCGCGCGGCTGGTGAACTGCGCCCGTGGCGGCATCGTGGATGAGGCGGCCCTGGCCGAGGCGGTGGAGCAGGGGGTGATCGCCGGCGCCGCTCTCGATGTGTTCGCGAAGGAGCCGCTGGCGGCCGATTCGCCGCTGCGCCGGGTGAAGGAGCGGCTGATTCTCACGCCCCACCTCGGCGCTTCCACCGAGGAGGCCCAGGAGAACGTGGCGATCGATGTGGCTGAGCAGATCCGCGATGTGCTGCTCGGCCTGCCGGCCCGCAGTGCCGTGAACATCCCCGGTCTCAATGCCGAGGTGATGGAGCAGCTCAAGCCCCATCTGCAGCTCGCCGAGACCCTCGGGCAGCTGGTCTGCCAGCTGGCCGGCGGCCAGATCAGCGAGCTGGAGGTGCGCCTGCAGGGCGACTTCGCCAGCCACCCCGCGCAGCCGCTGGTGGTGGCGGCGCTCAAGGGTGTGCTCTCCACAGCCCTGGGCGACAGCATCAACTACGTGAATGCCAGCCTTGAGGCGCGCGAGCGCGGCATCAAGGTGCTGGAGGTGAAGGATGATGCCAGCCGCGATTTCGCCGGGGGTTCCCTGCAGCTCAGCTGCCGCGGCGCCAAGGGCAACCACAGCGTCACCGGGGCCGTGTTCGCCGATGGTGAGCTGCGTATCACCAGCATCGATGAGTTCCCGGTGAATGTGACGCCGAGCCGCCACATGCTGCTGACGCGACACCGCGACATGCCCGGCATCATCGGCCAGCTGGGTTCGCTGCTGGGCGAGCACAACGTGAACATCGCCTCGATGCAGGTGGGGCGCCGCATCGTGCGCGGCGACGCCGTGATGGTGCTCAGCATCGACGATCCGATCCCGGCCGATCTGCTGGCCACGATTCACGCCATCAACGGCATTCAGGAAGCCCATCCGGTCACCCTCTGATGCCAGCAGGCGCCGATCCGGCCGGCTCAGGCCCGCTGCCGGGCCCTCCCGGCCACGACGCACAGGAGGATAGGCCGGCGGGCTGCCCGGGAGGCGCCTGGTGGCGGCTGGAGCTGCCCCTGCCGCCGGAGCTGGAGGAATCGCTGCTCTGGAAGCTGCCCCAGCTCGGCATTCCGCGCGTGGCGGTGCGCCATGCCCCGGAGCGGCCGGAGGAGCGCCTGCTGCAGGCCTGGCTGCCGGAGGCCGACTGGCCGGCCGGGCAACGCGAGGAGCTGGTGCGGGCCCTGGAGCCGCTCGCCGAGACCTTCTCCCTGGCACTGCCGCCGGTGGCCTGGGAGCGCCAGGACGACGAGGACTGGAGCCTCAGCTGGAAGCGCCACTGGATGCCCGATCCGGTGGGGGAGCGGCTGCTGATCCTGCCGGCCTGGCTGGAGTGCCCTGCCGAGCAGGCCGATCGCCTGGTGATCCGCATCGATCCGGGCAGCGCCTTCGGCACCGGCAGCCATCCCACCACCCGCCTCTGCCTGGAGGCCCTGGAAGCCCTGGCGACCGCTGAGCCCGGCCTGGGCGGGCTGCGGGTGGCAGACCTGGGCTGCGGCAGCGGCATCCTCGGCCTCGGGGCCCTGCGGCTCGGGGCCGCCTCGGTGGCGGCGGTCGACAGCGATCCCCTGGCGGTGCGCGCCACCGCTGCCAACACGGCCCTCAATGGCCTCAGCGCCTCTCTGCTGGCGGCTCCCGGCAGCGTGGAGGAGCTGGCGGCGCTGCTGCAGGGCCGGCCGGCCGATCTGCTGCTCTGCAACATCCTGGCGCCGGTGATCACGGCCCTCTGCCCGGGCTTCGGGCGCCTGCTCGCGCCCGCTGGCACCGGTCTGCTGAGCGGGCTGCTGGTGGAGCAGGCGCCAGCCCTGGCGCTGGCTCTGGCCGCCGAGGGCTGGGCGGCGGAACTGATCGACCGGCAGGAGCGCTGGGGGCTGATGCGCATCCGGTCACGGGGGAATGTTGCATAAGACACGCTGATGCGTGCCCTGGCTTTGATTGGCCTTCCCGGCCTGCGGGCCTGGAATCGACGGGTTCGGCCCTCGGCGGATGTAGGAAGGGCGGGTCCTGCAGGTCCTGGCTCCTTCCGGCCGCCTGTGAGCTTCAATCCCTTCCATGGCTTCCTACAAGGTCACCCTCATCAACGAGGCAGAGGGCCTCAACAAGACCATCGAGGTTCCTGACGATCAGTACATCCTCGACGCCGCCGAAGAGCAGGGCATCGACCTGCCCTACTCCTGCCGCGCCGGCGCCTGCTCCACCTGCGCCGGCAAGCTCACCGTCGGCACGGTCGACCAGTCGGATCAGAGCTTCCTCGACGACGACCAGATCGAGGCCGGCTTCGTGCTGACCTGCGTGGCCTATCCCACCTCCGACGTGACCATCAAGACCCACGCCGAGGAAGAGCTCTACTGAGCCCTCCTCGCCAGGGTGTCGTTCGATCGGCCTGGTGAGGCTCCCGCGGGCTTTCTGCCCGCCCTCAGCCAATGCCGATCACGATCCGGTGCTCCAGCCTGCCCCGTAGGCGGAGCTTCACCAGCCACCCCGCCCGGGGTGGCTTTTTGCTGCACGCCGCGGGCCTCACCCCTGCCCACCGCCTCGCTTTTCTGGCACGCTGAGCACCACCGGGCAGCTCCCTTCGCCCCTCTTTCACCCCTGTGGCCTCGCCCTTGTCCGCTGCCGCCGCCGCCCTGCCCCTGCGGGGGCTGCCGGCCGTTCCGGAAGCGCCGGAGCGGGTGGTGCTGCGCTCCGGCAGCGTGCGACCCAGCCCCGGCGGCCAGTACAGCTACCGCATCCTGGGTCCCTGCTGCCGTCTGTTCGACCGGGAGGAGCTGCCCTGGCCCTGCTGCCGGCTTGCCTGGCGCAGCAAGGAACCCAGCTGGCGACGCATCGGCCGTCGCTTCGTGGCCGACCTGGCCGCCCGCCGCTGCCCCTCCTACGCCGTGGAACTGCTGCAGAGCGGGGCGCGCCCCACACCCACCGTGATCACGCTGTTTCCGCACCGCCTCTCGCCGGCCCTGCAGGAGTGGTGGTACAGCAAGCAGCCCGCCTCGCTCGATCCTGCCAACACCACACCACCCAGCCCAGACCCGGTGCAGGCGTGCTGAACCGCCCGCACCAGCCTGGCGGCCCATCGGCGCCACCGCCGCCAGGCCAGCGAAAAGGGGTCCCCGCAATGGGAACCCCTGGCGCCCCGGCAACAACCGCCGGCGGCGGCGGCTGCGGACCGGGCTGAGACGGAGAAGCGATCAGAAGTAGATCTTGCCGCCGCCCCACTGGGGCCCCTGCACCTTGGGCGCCACGAGGATGTAACCGGCGATGAGGCGGAGATCGTTGTCGTCGAGATCGCGCATCTTCACGAAGACATCGCTGCTGCGCAGGCTCGGGTGCACATCGGCGATCGAGTATTCACCGTCGTAGGAGGTGGGATCCTTCATGAAGTCCACCAGGGCGTCGACGTTGTCGCGCGGGGGCGTGGCCAGGGCGAGGGTTTCGGGATCCAGGCCCACGTTCTGGTTGGTCTTGGTGATGCCGCCGGCATGGCAGGAGCCGCAGCTCTGGTTGAACAGCCCGCGACCGGCCTTGACCTCCCTCTCACTGAACGTGACGGTGGTGCCGTCGGGTTGGGCCGGCACCGTGAGCGTGGCGGAATCCCAGCGGGCGGCGGCGGCGGGACCGGCAAAGCAGACCAGCAGCGCCAGCGGGAGCACGAGCAGGGTGCGAGCGGCGGCGCGAATGGCTGAAAGAAGGAAGGGGGCCATGGAGAAAGCCGGTGAAATGGGGGTGAGACCGCGACTGAGACCTTGTATCACGGGGCGTGGGTCCCCCGCTCGGGTTCCTCGTGAACTGTTGCAGGCTCGGCCGGCCCCTCCCCGTCGCCCTCGCCGAGCTGGAGGGTGAGGAAGTCGCGCGCGATCTGCGTCTCCGGAAAGATGGCGCGGGCCTCAGCCAGGAGTTCCTCGGGCCCCACCGGATTGCCGGGCAGGTAGCGGGGGCTGAGGTGGGTGAGCACCAGGCGCTTCACGCCGGCCGCCAGGGCCGTCTGGGCCGCCATGGTGCTGGTGGAGTGCTGGCGGGCGATCGCCATCTCCGCCTCGGCATGGGCGAAGGTGGATTCGTGAATCAGCAGGTCGGCCCCCCGGGCCAGCTGCACCGCCGCCTCGCTGAACACCGTGTCGGTGCAGTACACGAGACTGCAGCCGGGCCTGGGCGGACCGCAGAGGGTCTCGCCGCGGATGATGCGGCCGTCGTCGAGGGTCACGCTGCGGCCGGCCTTGAGAGCGCCGTAGAGGGGGCCCGGCGGGATGCCCAGCTCCCGGGCCCGGGCCACATCGAAGGGCCCGGGCCTGGGTTTGCGGTCGATGCGGTAGGCGTAGGCCGGCACCCGGTGGGTGAGGGCCGTGGTGCGCACCGTGATCTCGCCGTCGTCGAGGAGAAGGGCGCCGCTGCGGGCCGCCTCGCGCACGCGGTGGGTGCGCAGCGGATAGCCGATGCGGGTGGAGGTGGTGCGCAGCACGCCCTCGAGATAGTCGCGCAGGGGATCGGGACCGTAGAGATCGAGACCGGGGCAGCGGCCCGCCAGTCCGAGGCTCGCCAGCAGGCCGGGCAGGCCGAGCACGTGGTCGCCATGCATGTGGGTCACGAAGATCCGCCGCAGCTGCGACACGCGCAGTTCGCTGCGCAGAAACTGGTGCTGGGTGGCCTCGCCGCAGTCGAACAGCCACAGCTCCGCCCGCTGCGGCAGCCGCACGGCCACCGCCGAGACGTTGCGGGAGCGGGTGGGAACGCCCGAGCTCGTGCCCAGGAAGGTGACCTGCACGCTGGCTGCCGGAATCCCCGGCATGCTGCCACGTGAGCAGGAAGCCTCCGTGATCGCCACCGGATCTGGTGATCGCGGTGCTGGCTTCAGCGCCGGCCTGCGGTCACAATGGTTCGCGTTTGTCCGGCAGCGGTCCCTCCGCCGTGGCTCCTTTCTCCACCCGCAGCCCTGCGCCCCGCAGGCGCCCTGGCGTTCGCCCCCGGGGCAGCGGGGCAGCGGTGCTGCTGCTGCTGGCGGCTGGCGCGGCCCTGGCGGTGGCGGGCCAGGCCTTTGCCGAGGCGCCGCTGCTGGCCCGCAGCCGTTCGGCACCGGAGCTCGCTGCCCCGGCCGGGCCGGCCAATCCGCCGGTGCGGGTGCTGCTTCAGGAGGGAGGCACGATCGAGCCCCGGGCCTGGAACGGGCCGCTGCGGCTGCTGGATGGCGAGGGCAGGGAGGTGCTGATCCTGGCCAGCGGCGAACGGCTGCGGATCAGCCGCGAAGGATCGCTGCTGCTGCTGGAGCGCCCAGATGCTGGCGATCCGCGGGCGGCGAGCCCGCGGAAGCTGGGCCTGCAGGCACTGCTCCTGGTGCCGCTGCCTCCGGCCAGCGACCCTCGCGGCGGGATGCCCCCGGCCGCGGCCGGCTCCGAGGCCGTCCCCCCGAGCGGAGGGGGAATCATGGCGGCACTCCAGCGCTTCAGGGGCCCCGCGGCTCCAGGCCTGGTGGGTCTCGGGCGCCGCGCCTACCGCGGCACCCTGCTGGTGCGGCCCGAGGGAGGCGGTCTGATGGCGGTGAATCTGATTCCGCTCGAGACCTACCTGCCGAGCGTGGTGGGCAGCGAGATGCCCGCCCGCTGGCCGGCCGCCGCTCTGCAGGCCCAGGCGGTGGCGGCACGCACCTATGCCCTGGCCCAGCGGAAGCCCGCCTCCCTCTACGACCTCAAGGCCACGGTCGCCAGCCAGGCCTACCTGGGCGTGGAGGCCGAGACGGATTCCACCCGGGCGGCGGTGGCGGCCACCCGCGGCCAGGTGCTGCGCTTCGGCGGTGCCCTGATCGATGCGGTGTTCCACAGCAGCAGCGGCGGCAGCACCGAGAACAGTGGTGATCTCTGGCCGCGGCAGCTGCCCTATCTGGTGAGCGTGCCCGATGGCGACGACCACTCCCCCTGGCGCGAGTGGTCGCTGCGCTTCGAGCCGGAGCAGCTGCGCCGTGCCTTCCGCGAGACCGCTGGCGTGCGCAGCATCGAGGTGCTCTCCGCTTCGAGCACCGGCAGGGTGCGGCGGGCGCGGGTGATCGGGCCCGCCGGCAGCCTCGAGGTCAGCGGCGGCGAACTGCGCCAGCGCCTGGGGCTGCGCAGCACCCTGGTGCGCTTCCGCTTCGAGGATCTGCCGGCCGGCGCCGGCACGGCTGCAGCCCTTGCCCCCCCAGGGCGGCTGGGCGGCATCACCGCCGCCGCCATCCAGGCCGGCGCGAGCCAGGCCAGTCCAAGCCAGGCTGGAGCTGGCCTGGCTCCCGGCAACCGCAGGGGCCTCTCAGGTGGACCTCCGGCGTCTGTTGCCGGCCGGCCGCTGCCTCCACCGCCGCCGCCGGTGGAGGGGGGCAGCCCTGGCGCCACCGGCCCCGACGCTCCCGGCGCCACGGGTGCCGACAACGCTGCTGCACTCACGGCAGCCTTCGCCGATCCCCTTGCCGCCGCATCGCAGCTCGGCCAGCCGCCCCTGCCCGCCCTCGAGGTGGTGGGTCGCGGCTTCGGCCATGGAGTAGGAATGAGCCAGTGGGGCGCCTACGCCCTGGCCCTGCGCGGCAAGGACCATGCGGCGATCCTCCGCCATTTCTACCGGGGCGCCGAGCTTGTTCCCTTCGCCGGGCGCTGAAGGCTCCGGAGACCACGCGCCGGCCCACCCCGCTCCGATGGATGGGGAGCCCCCGTGGAAGATCCCGCCGCTCGCTCCTGCGGACAGCTCGGGGAGCATCGCTGCAGGTGTTCGTCTGCTGGTGCTGCCCGATGCCGCCGCCGTGGCCGAGCAGGTGGCCGCAACGCTGCTCCGGGAGGCCCTGCGCCCGCAGCACCGGCCGCTCGGGCTGGCGACGGGCCGCACGATGGAGCCGGTGTATGCCGCCCTGAACCGTCAGCTGCATGCTCTGGAGACGGCCGCTGCTGAGCGGCTGCGGCGCAGCTGGTGCAGCTTCAATCTCGATGACTACGTGGGGCTGGCTCCCACCGATCCCCGCTCCTTTGCCGCCGAGATGGCCGCCCGGCTCGTCGACCCGCTGGATCTCGAGCCTGCGGCGGTGCACCTCCCCGATGGTCTCGCCGCCGACCCCGAGGCGGAGGCGGCCCGCTACCGGCAGGCGCTGGAGGCCGCCGGCGGCATCGGGCTGCAGCTGCTCGGCCTCGGACTGAACGGACACGTTGGCTTCAACGAACCACCCTGCTCAGCCGAGGCACCCTGCCGGGTCGTGATGCTCAGCCCCTCCACACGGGAGCAGAACGCCGGAACCTTCGGCGGCGACCCAGCTGCCGTGCCGGAACGGGCGATCACCCTGGGGCTGCGGGAGATTCTGGCCGCCGAACGCCTGCTGCTGGTGGTCACGGGAGCGGCCAAGGCCGAGGTGCTGGCCAGGGTGCTGCAGGAGCCGCC
>Ga0169931_10003546_pt1 | contig 24713 bp, 24 predicted proteins | sample Kivu_15m_20L_FD_129675 | JGI IMG/M metagenome (GOLD analysis project Ga0169931, IMG submission 129675) | Freshwater microbial communities from Lake Kivu, Western Province, Rwanda to study Microbial Dark Matter (Phase II) - Kivu_15m_20L... | ecosystem: Environmental > Aquatic > Freshwater > Lake...
AAATTTATCGGCGATTTCCTACTATTAGTCAGGTTTAGCAAGATTTCCCAAGTTTCAAACGATGCTTTGATTGACAAGATAATGGAGATTAGCAAGCTCAAGCAAAGGTATAGAAAAGACGATATTGCTTTGATTTCAGATCACGAAAAATAACTAAGCACTTTAAAACGTATTAAAAAGAACCACAAAAAACATAAGACTACTGTTTAAGTTAGTTAAATAGATCTGGCTGAGGGCAATCTAGAAGCCATAGACGAAATGGGAGATGAATAAGACAAAATAATTGAAATTGTAGAATAGGAAGAAAGCAGGCAGGCAGATATGGAGTTCTAGGAAAGCAACTAAGAATATAATGGCGATCAACCCTATGAAGAAAGCGAATAGATCAGAAAATAAAAACAAAAGAAGTTCCGAAGCCCAAGGGAAAACAAGAAAGACGAAAATCATGAAGCGATGAGCGAAACATCTAAAAACATCAGGAATATAAAAAAGCAGTCGTAGAGGTAGGGTCAAAACGAGCAGGTAAAGAGCAAGTGGGCGAGAGTATAGGAGAAAGGCTAGTATAAGCCCTAGAATGAATATGTGGTAAAGAAATAGTGATTCGTGTAAAATGATATAATTTAATCTTGGAAGTAGTGATTTCTGTATATATCAAGGATCAATGTAGAACGTATAATTTTCAAAGGACGGTTTAATTGTGAGCTGGCAAGACAAACGTGTCGTTTAGTCGTAGCTGTTTGATGTCATCACTTGTTCCTCACTCTTCTGGATTGGCTGCTACGACTACAGCGCTTTGAAGTCCTACTATTTGAGAGTCACTGGGCATGTGCCGCAGGAACACGAGAAGCCACACTCGAACTACAGAGGAACTCGCATTCTCTACAAAGCTGGACCCAGCTTGGCGTTCTCAGGCAGAGCAAAAGTAAATATTTTTCCCTTTACTTATACTTTGACGTTGATTAGTTTGGGCTTGGCTTGAGCGCATCGGAACAGTAAAGGTATAATTTGCTTGTTGAACATCAATAATACTATATAAACTTATAGGCTTTCATTAAATTATCTCAAATAAATATCGAAAATACTTTTAAAAAGGAATTTTACTTGATTTATTTTTAATTCTTGATTTGTTTTGAAAATATTTTTCAGCTGCGTTTTTATTATATGGAAAGCAAAGGAAGACTCGCAGAAGTCAAACAGATCAGTATTTAACTATTAACGCAGAAACATTACTGGCTTCGTTCCGCAAGGACAAGATGAAGTGCTTGGAGCTATGTGAGCAGTTCAATAAAGATCTTCCCGATCTAGAAATGTATTAAATTCTAGAAGTGACCTGCACTCGAAAGATCGACAAACTTGACCTTGTGGCTGTCATCAAGCTCAAACAACAACTTCAGTCGTGTACTTGATGCAATATTAAGGCATCTAAGCGCTAAAAGTGTTCGAGAAGGACCTCAAGTTTTAGGTATAAAAAAATAGCATCAAAAAAGTAATTAGCAATAACCCGGCAATGCCGATTGAAAAAAGAGATTAAATAGTGAGAACTATGAACATTTATGAGAATGTTGGTCCTTTTTGGATTCCCGAATACCAGAGCTGCAACTAGGAGAACGACAAAAAACTGTCCCGAATCGCTAATTTTATAAAAGATTTAGGAAAAAGCATGCTTTCTTTGCGAAAGTGTTTGCTGGTCAAGTGGTAAAAATAAGTGTTTCTCAAACACTAGCCTTAGTATTTGTAGGTAATGAGGAGACTATAGCAATTCAAAATGAGATAGGAATAGCTGCCTACGCTTATTTAGAGAAGGTTTCAAAAATAACTGGCAAAAATAAAGGAAAAAGGCTAGAAGGTGCACATACAGGATGAGTAGTAGTAGTATTAAACTTTCAGAATACCCAAAAAACATATACATAAATTTGCAAGAAGAAAGGAAAATGATGGCTTTTAGATATAGGCTGCTTACCATCCTGTGTCGATGATTGAACTGAAACGGGCCAAAAGTCATCAGAGGTTGCTCCATTTGCCCCAAATCACATAGTAGCAAAACTATGGTTAAAATCAGCATTACGAGTCTCCATCCTTCCAATACGACAGGTTTGCCATTATATACTTAGGCACTAGTAGGTTCCCATGAATGCCTTCAAGAAACACAATAGAACTTGCAACAGAAGTGCCCTCGACATTTCTATCGACGAGTCTCCCGAAATAGGCAACTACGTATACATGGTCAAAAAAACCAACCAGGAAAGTTCTCACAATACAAGCATTCTTTCCTCGATATCATCTCTGCGTAACCTCAGGAAGAAAGTTCTAGACGACGATATCTGGGACTAATTCGATAAAATTTGATCAACTTATAGCTCAAAACATTTTTATTAAATGATTTTTCAATCACTAGCTCTCAACATGGAGCATGCTATTCTCTAAGGTCGAAACTCTATTACAGAAGGGTCCTGGAGTTGAGCTGTAGCCTCTTAAGTCGTGCTTGGTCATACTTCCAATATCAAATCTTCCATTTTCTATCTTTTCTAGACTACTTCTATTATTGTTGAGAATTCCATCGATAAAGTGAACAATAATTTCCTTGCCCATTTTCCTGTATTCTGGGAAGTTGCAGTGCTGCTTGCATGTGGCGCAGTACATCTTGCCCATCTTACGGGCTTCGTCGTCGTAAAAATCACAATGACCGTACTTAGTGGCATTCACGAACCATTTAGGACCACTCATCGCGTTGTAAAATCTACTTTATATCAAAAGTACCTGTTGTTGGCCAGATGGTCAGGAGCACAGGCTGGGAACCCATCTTTTCTGATCGGATCCAGCTCGGCAGCCAGAATGAGGGTCGGAATGGCGAAGGGAAGCATTTTTCCAGGAGTAATCACATATTAGTGGCCAATGCCAAAGGGATCAGTTCCATCGACAGGATTGAATAGAATGAGCATCTTGGCATTGCCACAGCTATAGGTGAGGTGCTGGGTCATGGCGTGGCTGCCTGCAGAATGACCCATCAGAACCAGTTTGTCGAAGATGTTGGCAACCACTCCGGGGACTCTATTATCCATCACTCCGGCAAGGTTGTTGTTGAGCCATCCAATCACGTTTTCTACAGTTGAGGTCATATGCTTCGGATCGATGTTTCCGATCTTGGATAACTAAGTGGGGCAAGGAGTACCGTAATCCACACTACACCCTAGGAAACGGTCTAGTTTATGAGGCCTTGTTGGAAAGAGTTGGGAGCGATGCCTGCTAGACCCGTTAGAAAGAGAATAACGGGGTAGTTTTTTGGTGTGCGTGGAGTCGTGATGTCCAGCTCCATCGAAAGGGTTTTGTTGGGGAACACATAGGAGGAGATGCTGAAGTGCAGAATGTTGCTTTAAGAACAACCAATAGCTCCCAGAAGGCAGGCAAGGACTAGCAGAGAACGAAGAACCGTCATTTCACTGTAATCAATATATCTGGTGTGTTAATTTAATGGTAATAAAGGCCGAAACGAAAAAAAGTTTACACATAAAGCTAACATATAAACGGAAAGCAAATTTTTGTTGCAGTTCCATAGGATCAATCGATTGAAACTCAATACGCTAATTTTTATCAAAATTTTCTAATCGAGTAGCGGAAAATTTCGACTACATATCCATTTGCTTGTATTGGTAGGTGCACTATCTGCAAGAGTTTATAGGTGAAATAGATGAGATTAAAGATAGAAAATAAGCTTCTGACGCACTAAAGGATGAAGTTTTAAAGAAAAAGCAACTACTTATCCATAATTTCAAGGGGTTAGCAAATGTAAAGAAAAATTAAAAAAATTATTTGAACTAAATGAAGAAAAACGTCATTACTACTGCTAATAGACTGCTGATTGATTTTTTTCGGATCATTCACTAGATATGTGTTTTTATGCTTATTCAAATTTAGTTGTTCGTTCGCAGAAAGCTCCAGGTGTGGAACCATAGCCCATGTAGTCGAATTTAGTTGCACTAGGCACCCCAAATTTACCCTTTTCAATCTTCTATAAACTTGCACGATTGTTGCTAAGTATTCCGTCAATGAAGCTGAGGATAAGTTATTTGGCCATTTTTCTGTATCCTGGGAAATCGCAGTGTTGTTTGCAGGTGGCGCACATGACTCTCGCAAGAGATCTGGCGTCAAGGTCAAAGAAGTCGCAGTGGCCATATTTGGTAGCGTTGACTATCCACTTAGGTCCGCTCATTGCGTTATAGAATCTTCTTAAATAAAAACAGACCTGGTATTAGATAAACTGTCGGGAGCGCAAGGTGGTGCCAAATCTCTACTTTGACGATCGAGCTATGTTGCCAGTATGAGTGTGGGAATGGCAAAAGGAAGCATTTTGCCTGGAGTAATGACGTATTCTTTAACAATTCCGAAGGGGTCTGACCCATCGACAGGACTGAAAAGAATAAGCATTTTAGCATTGCCACAAGTACCGTTGAGGTACTGAGTCATCGAATGACCAGCAGACGAATGGCCCATTAGGATGAGTTTTCCGAAGATATCAGCTGTAACTCCAGGAACTCTGTTGGTCATCACATCAGGCAGGTTTTCGTTTAGCCAGCTGACCACACTTCCTAAGATGTTTGTCATGTGCTTAGGGTCGATGTTGCCTATTTTTGATAACTAATTTATCACATGATTACGGTCATCCAGACGACTCCCTCCTCCACTGTCTCCTTTATTAGGCTCTACTGAAACCAGTTAGGCGCAATTCCCTAGAGTCCAGTGAGGTAGAGGACTGCTGGGTAGTTGCCTGGAGTGCGTGGACTGGTGACATCGAGCTCCATCGAAAGGGTTTTGTTGGGAAGAATGTAGGAAGAAAGCACAAAGTGAACTATGTCTTTGGGTGCGGCGTAGACAGTATGCAGTAGTGCTACTGCTATTACCAAAAATAGATGATATTTGTGCATCCTTTTTAATTAATATATCTTAATTATGCTGATTGTTACAAAAAGTCCACTCATAATAAATCTTTAAAAAGGGCATCACTCAAAATGTTGATCCGATCTTGCTCTACCATTTCTCCGCCGTTGAAGATGTCCAGCTTAAGAGTAGAAATGACTCCGTTTTTCAATATCAACACCTTGGTCAAACTGTCAAAGTGGACACTTGTATGGCCGTAGAACTTTGCCTTTTCTTGCTCCAATATTACAGTGTTTCCAGAAGGCCTTTTGGAAAGCGCACTGATGGACCGAAGAGAGTTATTGCGCTTGGGAGCAAGCTATGAGTTAGTGAGTCTGTTTTCGTGTTTCGACTACTTACTTTTGCGGTATAGAAGGGAAGTGGATTTCTAGAACCTCATAATCTAATCCATGCCGATCTCAAGAAAACTGTTTGAAGGCTTGACTTATTAAGACGGATTGACTACTTGTGAGTTTGAACTGAATGAATTTACTTCTGCTATTTTGACCTCCTCGGGACTTTATTGAGCAGGAATTTAGCTGGCGTGATGCTACTACTTCGTCTACGTTATTACTTACATCTCCACTTACTCAATCAGCTCTTTCTTTTTACCACTCTACTCTTTCTAGCTCTACATTTCTGCCTAGGACAAATGGCAGTAGCAAAAAGGTCTTTCGTATCCTAGATTCTAAAAAGCAAAGCTGAGGAACCAAAAGGGGGAACCAGGATTCGATTATTAATAAATCTATTCACCCTTTTTCTTTACTTTTTGACTCCAAATTTAGGCTTATGACATTTTGGTGTGGTAAAAGTTGACTTGATTGGATTCGTTGAGACACACTATTCCGCTTCCGGTTGGCAAAAAGTCAATGCCAAGCATATTGCTTTGATAAAGACCCATAGAATAGGAAGCCAGCAGCTAGCCATTGAGACTAGAGTGCAGTCTAATCACTGTGCCTCGGGTGCCCGCAGTTGCAAACCGAAAACCATTAGGACTAAGCTTGATGATTTAAATATCTAAGTCTTAATGTTCTTACTGCTTTAGTGGCTGGTGACTCTGATTTAGCTCTGCACTTACTCCGCTTACTTTTTTCTAAACTCGGAAGCTATGTTGGTGTAGCTTCGTTTTACTCTTGAGTTGATGTTGGGCTAGCTCGACTGCGACTTCACCTCATCTATGTACTTACTCGCTTTTATATTGGTAAAATTTCTAATAATAACTTCTCCCTGGGTGTAGGTGCTGTGAACTAGTGTGAGCCCTAAATGCCTGCAACTCTACCTTCTTTGCTGATATCAAATATAAGGTTAAAGCCGTTGCCAGCTATATCGTTGAAAATGGGTTTAAGGGTGGGAAAGTGCACTATAGATATGCTCTATGCTCCACTCATAGCAATGCAGTGCTGAGCTGCTTTTATTTTATTTATTTAAAAGTTGACTGTAATTTTGCTTATATCTCTGCCTTCTCTGTAATCCCAAATATTGACCCGATTGCTTTCTCCTTAGTGCGAATCGACGTAGGCCAAGTACTGGCTCTGCGGTATAAAGGTAGTCGTATGAACCTTTATTTTTAAACTTTTTATTTTCTTTTTTCTAACCAAATCGTAAAGCACCATAAGTTTGTTGCTACAGATCAGCAGATATTCTTGATAGAATTCCGCGTAGTAAATTACTATGCTTTTTTACTGCAAAATGTAAAGTTTTTCTTAGAGACTGCTATCTCGTGACTTGGTGGTCGAGTATGCTTTGTTGGAGAGTGCTTTATAATGTTTTAGCGAATGTTGGTTCATATTATATCGTATTGTTATTATTAGTATGGGGCAGAACCAGGAGAGACAGAGCTTAGTGGCCAGCTGCTACGCCATAGTTAAAGAAGTGTCGTAAAACGGATACTGGATCAAACGCAAGCGCACAGGTGAAGAGCTACAGCTGCGAATTTTGACCTTCCATATCGAGTAGTAGATGAATGAGTACATGCGGCTGCTGGCTAAGCGCAAGAAAATAAAGAATCCACATATTCTGGAACTGTTCTAGTATCAGCGGATAGTTGAACAGCATATGTGCGCGTCTACCTTCAAGATTCAGATAATCACAGAGTATCCTTTCAAGAGTCTTTCGGAGTAGGTCAAGGAAAGAGCTGCCTGTGTGCCTGCTAGATATTTCAGCTAGGACTAGCTGTGGAGCATTCTTTATAGTTGCTGTAATGGGCTCTACTCGCTCTACAACAGTAGGTTTCCCCACTAGTCACTGAGCATCGAACAAGTGCTTATCGATCGCTAAGGCATCATTAAGATATGCGACATGGTGCTCGTGGAGGGCACTAAAAACTACCTATCCATCATGGGCGAACATATTTAGGAGAAAAATCTAAGATACATCAGTCCTGAGTTAATCAATCTGGTCGACGACAATAATTTTTATCACTACGACAAAGAAAAATCTGATGTTTTTATACTGGGAATGCTGATTCTTTAGTTGGGCAACTTAGAACGAGTCCCCTACTTTGACGTCAACTCCAGGAAATTCTACTTCTAGGAGAAGATGCCAGCTCTGAGTCGGTTCAAGGGCCGCTACTCGATAAAGATATGGGAAGTAGTGGAAAGAATGTTGATAGACGACTATAAGATTAGGCCCAAGTTCGATCAACTGATCAACAATGTCGAGGAAAAGACAGTACACATGCCTATGAAGAACAGCTCTAGGTCTAAAATGAGTGACTCGGTTTCAGAGTCTGACTACCTGTAGACTTTTAGGAAAGGGCCTGTGAGTCTGCCAAATAAAGTAAACGAAAAAGCGAATTCATTAATAGCTAATGATGCCAAAAATAGCAAGCCAATTGCCTAACAGAAGGAGTCTTCAAGAGGTCTAAATATGACAAATTATGAATAATCAAGTCGATCCAGCAAATATCCTTCAAGCACGTATGTTCCTAGCGGACAAGCTCCCCTTCCTGACTATTCAAAAATAAACCAGCCTTATAAATACCAACCTCCACCCTCGAATAGTCCTGCTAAGTTAAACCACCAGCAAAGCACCCCTATTTTACAGTTACAGCAACTCTAGAGACCTCAGATTGCCAGTTCGCCTGTAAGACACTTTGATTCAGTGCTGAAGCCCACTATAAGCTAGAAAAACTACACACCTTACCATTAACTACTCAATCTGTCAGCATAAAACACTAAATAAATCAGCACTGTCAAGTTCACCAAACAGTAAACTCGACAGACCTATCACCAAATACAACAATTTTAAACAAGTAATGCTATTAAAAATACTGCAGTTCAAAGCCAGCCTACAGCTCCAACTGCTCAAACAACCAACAAAACAGCTAATGTTCCTACTTTCAACAAATATCAGACAGGCCCGCCCGTCAAGCACAGCTTCTAACCTCACCAGAATCCACAACAAACAAATATGCATTTGTTTAAACAAAATCAACCTTCGGCGCAACAAACAAGAACTTAAACTTCGTTTCCTACTGTTTTCATGCATAAAAATCAGTTTACTCATAACACTGATGCTGGTGCCTCCACCCAAGGGCAAAGACCAGTCTCGAATATTGCATATTTGGCAGCTGGTTCAATTAAAGTGGATCAAACTAATGCGATTAAATAAGAATTGATGGTGAGGCCTAAATCACACACTTCTGGAAACATTAATACCTATGCGGTTTAAACTTCGCCGCCTTAAACTAAGTTACTTGACAGTACTTTTGGAAGAATTAACATTCATAATGGCAATCCAGCACTGTTAGTCAATCAAAAGCAAAGTGATATAATCAATAGCAATCAAAAAATTGTCCAGTAATCTAGAAGTTTGGCTTAGCAGATCTCCCAGTTCTACTAAGTCAGCAGCATCTAGAAAGAAGAAGGATAGTTCGCGATTGAGGAGTGCGAGCGAGGTCGATACTAGGGATTCAAAGTCAAAGGCCTAAGACAAGGCGTGGGAAGAATGTGGCTAACCGGAGGCGGGTGCTATGAAGGCGAGTGGAAAAGTGGAACCATGAACGGCTATGGAAAAAAGTATTCTAAAAATCACCAGATAGAGTATGAGGGCCACTGGCTAAATGATGAGTATCATGGCACTGGAACACTTCACAACCTAAATCCCACTCTTTTTGAATAAAATTTCAACTAACAAGATTTTACATAGTTAGGATCAATCTGGACGACCTATTAAGGACACTTTAATCACGGCAAACGCAACGGCAGGGGTGTTTTAGTTCTCTCTAATGGATAGAAATTTATTGGTTTTTTCAGCTAAGACGCAGTGGATGGCTAGGGAGTTTTCTACGGTAAAACATTCATAAAACAGGGCAGATGGATACAAAACAGACTAGTTGCGCAGTGATGCTATAATATGTTTGATATCATGACTAATTGAATGACAGATGATATGTTCTAGATGTTTGAGTTCAACTTGGTGGTCTTCCTATTCGAAAGAGTAGCAATTGATAATTTTCAGCTATATACTGATAACAGCAATGCTGCCTTCTCACGAGACCAGTAGCTCGTTGATGCAGGACGGTATATCTACTGACCTATATCCCCCCTAGCCCTCCATAAGCATCCTCCCCGAGATTGAATAAAGCTCAAACCTAAACTAAGAGTGCTACTACACCTGTGACTTTAGTTTGGCCTTCGTTTCACTACTCACTTTCGTGTTCCTGTACTTGTCGCTCTAGTCTGGTCGGGCCACCTACTTCGTGGTCATCTCTATGCTAGCCAATGCTGTGTATCCTATTTACCGTAAGGTGAAGAACCCTGGTTTGTCTTTGGAGCAGATAATCGTGGAGGGTACTTTTTTGACATCTCTGCTCTATGATATTTGGACTCTCGTGTTCCCTCACAAGGTGTTCATTTACTACATTCCGCAGATGGTGGGAGCAATTGGCAAAATCTATCACGTGCTCAGCTGGTAGGCAGATTAGTAAATTGTATAGTAACTGGTTAAATATCAGAGCAGAACATAGCTAGTAGTCATCGTTTATTCCATTATAGGACTCGTCATTAAATTAAAGTATACTTGGTTCAAACTCGCCAAAATGCTATTACTCGCCTCCATCGTCCGCCTCAAGTACTCAGTCCACTACGGCACCGTCCTCACCTACCACTAATTGCAACTGCGGATGGATAGGCTAGCCAGAACCCTGAGCATGCGGCGTCTCTACCACCAGATATATATCAAAGTGATAACTATTCTGGTGGTGGGGGAGGAAATAGTCCCTGATGTTTAATATCATTTTTGAATATATTGATAGGAATTATCTAAACAAATACATCAGTCTTAAACAATTAATTTCAGGAATTTAGACTCAATTTTTTCAACAAAGTACTGGGCATCTTCGTCTTCATGGCTCAGCTTCAGCTCTTCCCACTACAGATTCAGCTCATCGCATACTATTTTCATTATTTTGGCTATTCCTTCGGCTAAGTATGGAAAATCGCTTTCAAATGTAGACAGACTTTATAAATTTTCTTGGAGAGTCTTTATAGCAGTCTCGTTGATGGCAGAATTGCTCATAATTTTGAATATTTAAATGTTCTTGTTGATTGTCTTGACGTTTCCGTCTGCAAACTGGAAGTAGAAGTCCTTCATCAGCTGCTCAGGCTTGCACTTGGCAGCCATAGACTCAATCAAAGCTGCTTGCTAAGCTACTGAGGGATCAATCGCCAGAATTTATTTGACGATATCTGATTCTTAATTTTAGAGCTATTATTTTCTGAGTGCTCTTTAGCATCTGAGATCTTCAAGCAAAAAGGCTATTTTTTGACGTTGACTAGGAAAGGCTTCATTGACGCCCTTGAGAATAGACACGTAGTCACACACGTATTAGAACCAATAATCCTCGGGCTTGTCTTCGTTCTCGAGCTACTTGACTATTGCTTATATTGTGATATCAGATGATTTTTTGATCAAACTGTCGTATCTTTTTCCCATTTTTTATATCATTTTAGTAATGCACTATATATAGCTCTCATGATAGTAGAAGTTTTTGTTGCTAGCGTTAGCTCTGTACTAGTTGATGTAGCTGTTAATCAGCTAGTAAAAACAGTCAGGAAACACGTTTTTAGACAGACAACGTAGACGAATAAGTTTGCCAACAAACATGGAAATGCCTAGAAGATGTTTTTTGTGCAACTCCTATCGACCTTCCCATAGTCCACTTCTCACACACTGATAGAAAAGGGCCTGCAGTCTTTGCACGAAAATGGCTCCAAATGCCACATTAGTTCCATCAATAGAAATTATAGTTTTTTTTAGAGTTTTGACTAGCTTAGAGTAGATGGTGAGATAGCTGTGCTCTTAGGCAACTTTTTGAATGAGTCGTTATGCCAAGACGATAGAATGGCATTCGTGGCAGGCGTAGGGCCTGAGTTCTTCCACAAAATCTTGGAAGTACTCTTCGGTAATTCTGTTGAGGATGAAGGTGATTTAAGAGTCAGCTTTTTACAGTATGGCGCACTGTTCTTCTATCATTTTACTGGTTCGGGCTCTCTTTATCAGCTAGTTTCTCATCACACTAGTGGCCAGATCGATATTTTTTCCAAATACAATGAGCACTTTATCCTAGGATCTCTTGTCAGCGAACTGGAAATCCTGGTCTGTGCGGCTTTACTTTCGAGACTTGCCACTGAGGTAGGAATCCTTTCTTGTATTGTAGTGTTTCTTTCCTTTCCTGCCCTACTGTCTGCGGTTATAATCAGGAGGCAGCTAAGCAGCTTCCTACAAGCGCACCTACCATTTGCTGACTATTTCAGCCTGCCTTACTACTTAGTCGCTAACTTTGCTCATCATGTCCTATTGGCTAAGAGTCTAGATGAACCTAGAGAGAGCTATGTAGTTCATTTTGCTTCTTATGGGCTTAACAGTCTCCTCGATTGGCTATTCTTGCTTACTTTCAATACGCTAATGCCTTTTATTATCATCAACCTGTCTGAGTGTAATCTTCTTTAGCAGATCTTAGTGGTAGACATCGCTGATTTGAGAGTAGAGAGCCAGCACCTACGGCTAGAAAGTGTGGACAGGTATGGCGAACTGCAGAAGTGTTTCTAATTTTGCAAGTAGAGGCGAGTTCTTGATAGCACTATCTAGATCCATTCTCGAAATATTGGGGAATTCCTGTTCTAGGTACTGTATAGACTGATGTTGTGTCCTTTCGGGGTAGTTTTTCTGTTCGGTATTCATTGAAGTTACGCGCATGGTCTAATCAAAGAATAATAAGAGTCGCTATAATCTTAATAAACTTTAATTATAGCTATTTACGGTCATTACCGCTGACACTCTTTCATTCCCAATATATAAACAAACAACTGTATTAGCATCGCCTTTAGTAATCAAAACGAAATTTTAGTAATGAGAGCGATAAAATCATACCATTGACGAGTTGTAACGTTTCAGCTTTATCTAACTACAGGTCTTCTATCCCACCACGTCGTTCTTCTAGAAAAAATTGTTGTCTTGAGTCACGAATCCGAACTTTACGTCGTTGAGCGATAGTCTTATCTTTGAAAGTGTCTAGAACGAGCAAAATCGCTATATTTTGATGGGGGTGACTGGAGTGGCTGGAGTTTAAATTACTTTCCTTCTCTCTTACTCTTCGTTCTTCATGGACTCTGGCTCTTCATCGCTTTCTTAGTCATACTATTCCTTTATCATTATTTTTTAAAGAGAATCGGAGAAGCCCTAGCTCTCCTGGGGGTTTATCTATGTCGTGAACTGATCCACGTATGACCTCACCAGGTATTCTTCTATGATCTACAGCTAAGTTTTGTGCCGGTTGTACTTCTTCTGCTTCTCTATTATCAAAGTGTATCTATTTTTCAGCGCGTTCTATGTTCTCCCGTCAAAGTACTTTACTATCTACGACCATTTCTTAGACCCCCTGTTCTGCTTTATGCATTTCAGCAATTGAATATCTTCTTACTGCTTCCAGGGTCCCTTTTTGAGACTAGGATTCAGATAGCAGTTCCAGTGCTCTCTGCACTGCTTGGCATTTCTGAATATTTTGTCTTCTCTTGGGTTCAAAATATAGACTTTCTGGGAAATCAGTTTCCAGTCCTTGCTGTCCTTGTGCTTGCCCTCATGGCCCTTCTAGTTGACCAACTGCGAGAGTATGTTGCTTTATTCCTGGCTCCAGTTGTTGGTAGCCAGGTTGATTTTTTTGAGACTAAGCCACTTGAACATGCAGGACTCGCCAGTGACTCCAGGGATGAGGGAAGCGATGGCTTACCAGTCTGCGTCATCCTTAGTAATAAATATTTTACAATGTCTTTGTCGAGGTCTTGGTATCGCTTGAGGTCGGAGTACTTGGATATGACCCATATGAGTATCTGGACGTCCTACTCACTCCAGTTCTTCTTTATTCTCTTGTTCTTGATCATTCTTAATAATTGAGATCCTTACTTGTCGATTCTCAGGTTCATGATTTTGAGGATGGTCTAGTCGTTCATGAAGGACGAGTACACTCTTTCTTTCTTGGTGTTCTGCTCGCAGTGGGTCAGTATGTCCTCCCTGATCTCAGTGTTGCGCAGGTAGCCTAAGGACTCCACGAAGCCCAAAAATCGGTCTCGGGCCACATATAGGATGTTGAACTGTTCGTGAACATTCTTGGAAGCCTTCTTTTCGACAGGCTCCACGTAGATGTATTCTTCGGAACTGGGCTCCTCCAACAGAAAGCGAGGCGTCCGGCTCTTTTTGTACTCGAAGTATTCCATATTTGCAAACTAATAAATATACTCGATTGGAGGCAAATATATCGTTTCTACGATTACTTTTGGGGGCATACTCACTGGAAAGCTAGCTAACAGCCTCTAAAGTACTAAAACAATGTTTTTTAAGCAGTTTCAAGACTCTTATTGATAACATCAGAACATCCGCTATCTTTTTATTCTCTCGCTCCAAGCAGTAAACTCAAGTTAATGTGATAGTTAGGCTTCTACAAATGTGTGCTTACGAATCAGGTTCTTTGATTGTAGCTAGCTGCTATTTTCGCTAGGATTTTGTGGTGATAGAGTCCGCTGCGAAAAATAGAAAAAAGGTGGAAACTCTAAAAACAATAATTTTAGAGGAAATAAGCAATAAGGAAGCATATGAGGGCTATAGGATAGGTTTTGATATTTAATTGGAATAGTTAACACTTTGTTTAATCAAAATCATTTATTATATAATCAAAGACCAGTAGAGATGCATACAATAAGCAGTCTTAATGCATCACCTTTAAAACCCATCCCATCTTACCCCTAAAATAGTCCCCTTTGCACCCCATCTCACTCTAGAAAAAACTAGCTTCGTCTTTCCTTAGTCACGGTCAGCTTTCTAAAATATCAAAAGCATCTACGAAGTTCGCACTTTGGTTCGCTAGTAGACTCGTCGGGCTCGCACCAACATCACTCTTCACATGTACTAGATGCGCAGAGGCAAGACCATATACATATACGGCAAGTGCACGGCATGCAAGACGCTCAAAATAAGGCTGTTGAAGCGTAACTAGAGCCTCTAGCCTTTCAAGCTGGCATTTTTTGACAACTCGCATACTCATGGAGCTATGGTAAACGGCTTCAATAAAAGCAAATACAACATACCGTAGATATTCAACTACCTTAAAACTGCTCCCAAGGACATGACGATAAATTAGTTCAAGAACACGATGAAGGACAGGTACGGTTTGACCTAATCTAATACCTACTACATTCTAGAACGGTACAAAAAATGTAACTAATCCTTTGTAAACCTTGTCAGGTCCATGAAAAAAGACACTTTTCAAGTGTGGGTAAGCATCGAAACAGTCAAGCAGGCACCTATTGTTATTGAAGATTCACAACTTTAGGACGACCCCTTCTTCTTCATGTTTTCGCTGCCTCAAATGATTTAACACTACCAAAAGTATGGCCAGCTGTGCTACCTGAGCATGAAGAGGGGCTTGGTGAAGAAAACGATGGAAGTTTAGGAGCGCTAGTGGGACATCATAGCCCTAACTGGACTTACTTTCTACAACAGATTCGCTCCTTTCTTCATAGGATTTTTATAAACATCATAGCATACAGTTGAGAATATTGCTCTAATTGTAGCCAACTTCTTCTTAAGAATGGGATCAGCACCCAAGACTCTAATAACTCCTTTGGACTAGCTCCATAAAGGCATTATAGTGGCTCTCAAAAAAAACCATTCTTTTGAGGGCACCCATCTATATGATGGAATATAATACCTCTAGCATATCCAGAAAATAGTCACAACAAGTAGACACCTCAACTGCTTCCAGGATTTAGTGCACTCCAGAAGCAAACAGGAGTACTATCAGTGCTGGAACAAACTTTTCAAAACCCTACCGCCCACCCTGGAAATGCGTAAACTGGTCAATGATCTGCAAAAGAAAGCTTCGTTGATGTGTTTTGGCAACGTGGAGCGAGCCTGCTTTATGGGCATGCAATTCAAGTACTCAGCAAATCGTTATTTTTCCATCATGGTAAATTACCTTTTCTCGCATAGTTTTGCCACCAAAAAGATCATAATGCAGAGACCAAAAGAACTCTACTTTTCAGTCAAAATGTTTATAGGCGAATTTATGAAATTGATAAGGCCCTCTCTTCCTTACGTGCAGTACAATACATGGAAGTTCGAGCACTACATGAACATGTCCGAAATGCTACTCATTCGCAACAATCTCAAGACATCAGTACTCGAAGTTTTCCTATCGCAGCTTCACAGGATATTCAGTCTCAAGTGCAGAGAAAGGTCAAGTAACGCCAACCATTCTTGCATCAAGGTCTATGACGTATATGATAGTGCTTCTCAGGCACTCTTTGTGGTGACTCCTCAGCCAGTTTTCGACTAGTAAAACGTGTTTCAGAAGATGATTTGGCGCTGTAACTGTCTGTATTCTTACAAGTGTGGCATGCCTTGCTGCCACGAGCTCAAGGTCGCCCTTATGAACGGAACCAGTCTACTAGAGCACGTTAGTGACCGTTGGATCCAGCTGAAGGTAGGCCAGAAGAAAGCCCCGGGTAGGCCTCGAGTGACTCGTCGCAATACTCAAAAATGATGCTAGTGTTTATATTGTTCTATAACATATGCAAAAGAACCAGAATTACGACTACCTGATTAAGCTGCTGGTGATTGGCAACAGCGGTGTGGGCAAGACCAACATGCTGCTCAAGTTCTGCGAGAACAACTTCATGACCTCCCACCTCACGACCATCGGCATCGATTTCAAAATCAAAACCATAACTATCGGCAAAGAACGTATCAGACTGCAGATTTGGGACACAGCTGGTCAGTAGAAGTTCAAAACCATCACACAAACCTACTACCGGGGAGCCATGGGCATAGTGCTCACCTATGCCATCAACGAACGATAAAGCTTCGAGGACATTTAAAACTGGGTGAAACAAATCAAAATGCACGCATCCGACAACGTCACAAAAGTGCTAGTCGGCAACAAGTCAGACATTTCAGACCGACAAGTCTCCACGCTTTAAGGCTAGCGGTTGGCTGAAGAGATGGGGGTGAAGTTCTTTGAGACAAGTGCCAAGAGCGGAGCTAACATCGAAGAGTTGTTCTATCACATGGCTTAGGAGATAAAGAAGAAGTTAGATCAGTAGTAGAAGGTAGGGGTGTTGTCTTACACTGGGTCTAAACTGCACAAAAACCAATAGAAGACCAACAAGGAAGAATGTTGCTGATATTATGTTATGCATGCTTAGTATCATTAAGTATGGTTAAGTATCATTAAGTATCACAAGCACTACTAAATAACATATAGATGAATTGACTAGAATCATGTATACAAGTTGAGATGGATTGATTGAATCATGTATATAAGTTGAGATGGATTGATTAATATTTACATGCAGATTATTGTTCGCACTCGCAACTGCTTCGGAGCTCTCAACGCCCAGTTCCTAGCCAACAAAATGCGTAACGCAGTGCGCTTCGAATCACAAAACATCGCCTGGGACTACGAAGAACTCAACTTCCAGTCCACCGCCTTCTCAAAGGGACTTTCCTCCCTCTCCTTCACCACCAGTACCCATCCTCACACACAGACGACAACTTGTTGCTGCGCGTAGCACCAGGACAACAATCCTAAGCGTACATTGCCAAGCTAGGCACAGCCGGTATCAGTGCCAATCTCATCCTCTCCCAAGCCACCACCCTACAAGAAGCAGATCAATAAATATCTAACAACAAGATTAAAGGCATCATTTTTGAACCCACTCTGACACTAGGAGGCGATCTCTACATCGATACCCTCAACAAACTTATTCCTGAACTCAGAACTACTAACAACGGAAGCAGAGTTGCCTCTGCCAAGTACCCCTGGCTCAACACTCTTATCCAGACCAACTTCTACAGCTACCCAGGTGTATTCAAATTTAGAGTAACTCATATTTAAAGCAGAGTATTCTCAACTATGCCAACGATAAGTACTTCAAGCTGACCTCCGAAGCCACTTATGACCCTGTTGCTCTACCTGCATCCAAGGCTCCTCTTTTCGTCACTCAGCCCGTTCATGAGTTCGGCTTCAGGGCTGGTGTGCTCAACTCTAACATAAACGGCAGATATGTGATCGTAGTGTAGGCCAAAGATGTCAACAGAGTAGCAGAATTCCACAACGAAGTAGACCTGGTAGCCACCGAAGAAATCCCTAACCTGAGCAGCAACGTAAGAGCAATCGTTCAAAAAGGTTCAAGTTTGTTCGGGGGTCGTGCCAATAGGATCGAAGTATGATCTCATAACTCACACCAATCACACTATTCTTCAATCATTCAATATACTTTTAATATTAGTTGTTTTGTTTTTCTGCTGAATTTGATTTAAAATGAGCCAATCTCATAATATAATAACATAATGGGATGCGGGGTGCCTTCCTAGACTATAAAAAATACCACTCTGCCCTCGAAGCAAGCCTACTAGCGCAAGGAAGTGATCGCAGTCGGCCATCATGGAAAAGTATACCGAAGTTGCTACAAAATGGACAAGCAATAATATGCCGAAAAATGTATCGAACAGTTCCGAGCTGACCTAAAGATCAGTTAAGTTAAGAAGCTGGCATCGTAAATGCTATAAAAACTGCAAAAACTGCACCACTAACGAATAGTAGCATATCTTAGTCATGATATTAAGGACACTTAAATATGTGTGATGATGGAAGTATGCTAAGGTGGAACGCTTAAGTCTTATATGCAGACCCAGGGACCACTTCAAGAGAATATTATTGCTGCTTTTATTCGACAAATCTTAGAGGGTCTGAAGTATCTTCACAGTGCTGGAGTCATCCACAAAGATCTTAAAGGCAGTAATGTACTTATCAGTGGGCCTAATATCAAGCTCACTGACTATAGTTTAGCCTAGATCTATGACCCCAGACTTAGCTAAAATAAAAATAGCATCTAACGAGTAAATCAATAATTATAATTGTTCCGAAGCGAAAGTCTGCCTTTTATAGCTCCATAAGTCATCAAAAACTTATAAATAACGGCTAAGAGCGATGTCTGGAGTGTCGGCTGCATTATAATAGAAATGCTTACGGCCAAAATGCCATGGTCTAACTTAGGCAAAACCTGGTCTGAACAGTTCAAAGTCATTTGCGAAAGCGTCCACCCTCCCTTTCCTAAAGACATCACTGAGTAGTGCTATAGTTTTCTCGAGAACTGTCTGGCAGTGATTCCTAGTCAGAGATCCTCGGTCGACTAACTTATTTCGCACGAGTTCATCACGCGAGTATAAAACAATAAAGTGGATGATTACTTTCGATAGTTTGCTTAAGAAGATTTAAATATTTTTCCAAAAAACAAAGAAGACAAAAAAAGGAATGCAAGCCCTTAGAAGCTTAAGCGCCATCGCTAGTATGAAGCTAGAAACAAGTAGGCTGATGGGGATATGGATGATATTCGCAAATCTTTGCATTTGCTGGACAGTAAGCTTAAAGAACGTTATGGTAGTCCATTGTAAAAACAAGATAAAAAGACTATATAAAAAGATAGGGAATCTCAGAAAGGCAGCAATCAGATAATGTTGAATAACCGACCAGTGAAGTTCAGTCCCAAACTTAATAAAAGTAATCAAAGAAGAAGAATATACACTGAGAACAACTAGAAAAGTTTGGATATCGAAACTAAACTCACTAAAGTAGGCATAGATTAGTTATACTTGAGTGTATAGCAATCAAACAAAAAGCACAAAACGATTGAAGACTCATTGGATTTGCAGTTGAAAATGGACAAGAGCAACTACATTCAGCAGTACCAGAATGCTTCTACCTCTACTGACAAGAACAAATAATATTTCAAAAAGCCACTAATCATGCTGAAGAAGAAACTTAAGGAGAGGCGGCAAGGTGAGCAAATTCGAAGCCATGTAAGCAACTCTATGTTCGTCAACCACAACAACTCTGTTTTCATCAATCCAACTCTTTTGGCCAGTCCTTTGGACGACGATTAAGAAATCAGCAGGGAAAATACTTCGCTTGGGCACAAGCAGGAAGAAAAAGTTATAGACACTACTTTGGCAAGAGTTGAAAGGGACCGATACTGGAGGCAGCAAACAAGGCTCAAGTAGTTGCGGTCTATGTAGCAAGAAAAGTGGGAACAGTAGCTAAAAGAAGGCGCTAAACTCATGAATTTGGCCTTCGGGAACGCTTTCAAGCCTGTTTCTCATTGATGTTTTCTATATTTGACTAAATTACTGAAAAGCACAAAAACTTCAAAAGATTATCTGCCTTTCAATTTTACTGTTATTAGCTGTTTTGTCTATTCTTATGCTGTTAAAAATAATAAAAAAGAATGATGGTTTTAGCTTATAATAGAGAAATATGAGTTGGACCATAATCAATCAGACAATCAGATGTTGATATCGTGAAGTTTGTCGTTAGTTACTGCGTTTCTGAAGACTTCCACTCCGTCTTTGGTGATCACGTTATAGTCTACGTGCGAACCTGAACCGCAATCGTGATAAATACCAGCTGAAATGGCCTCAATAGCTACGGCAATCGCCTATTCCCTGGTCATGTCATCCTTAAATCGAGTTTCAATTATAGTGAGCGCGTGTAGTGAGCCTGATCCCATTGTCGCAAATGGAAGGTACGAGTAACTTTATCAACAATCTGGTACTTTCCCTCTGCACTAAGCATGACCAGGTGAGGGCCTAGCACGTCGTATCCGCCTACAATAAGATAGGCTCCGAGGTTGCCCTGGTACTTGAAGAGTAGTTTGCTGGTAGAGGTGATATATGCGCTCACTCTGGTTTGCCTGCCCGAGTTGAGTCTTTGCAATTCTAGGTTGGAAGATTGGAAAAGGTTGACGAATTGGGTATCAGCAGCTGTGCCGGCTCCGCACGCGTAAATGTTGGGAGCCACATAGTGAATCTTTTAGCAGTTCTTTTCGACGACAATGGAGCCTCCAGTGGCTCTGGTATCGGCTGCGAGCACTACTCCGTCCTTGAACTTGACGCCAACGATGGTGGTGCCTGTTTTCTTGTGGGAGACTGACTTGACTGCGTTTTGCTGCTGGAGGAGGGCGTTCCTGAGTGAGTAGGGTGTTACCTGGGAGTGAGTGCGAAGTCAAAGCCTCCCATTTGCTGGGCGTAGTTTTCGAGGTGGCTCATTTTAAAAATAATTCAAATGCAGCAAGATATAAACCAACTCATACACCATCATATTACAAACAAAGTATTTTTACTTTAAATGCCTACATACTTTTATTTTATTTAAAAAGCAGTGGAATCATTATTAACGAGTGCTTCAAAGCATTTTGTGACTTTTGGGGGGCAGAAATTTTTTGTCTACTCCAGCCAGCGAAGGAAGGTTAGAGTTGTTACTTGAAGTCCCTAGAACCTCCTTAGCGCTTGATAGGCTTTTTCCGATAGGTCTTTTTATTTTTAGGTCCTTGCGTTTGAGCTGATTGCTGTCGCAGCTGTAGAGACCTGAGTTGAGAGTGGGAATGAATATTTTGTTGAAGGTGTCTTCCTTGTTCTACAACTATAGCTGGTAGTTTTTTATTTAGCGGGCTAATAGCTGGTACTAGTGCTAGGACTTGGAGAGTTGTCCTTTGAGAATGATGATTTCCTAGACATCCTATACTCGGCTGGGCCTGTTTTCGACGCACTGTTTGATTTCGTTGAGATTGTGCTCGTACAGTCTTTGCTAGATGGATCGACTTTACTATATTCCTGCATTACAGATGGCTTACTGGTGATGGACTGTTAGTACTTCTGCGTGATGAGCAGTTCGTTCTAGTAAAACTACTTTATTTTCAACTAGTATGCACTCTGCTTTTCATCTAACTTCCTGTTATAATCATCAATTTGTCTGGCCAACTACTGCTATTGCTGTCTAATAAGTAGGCTTGTCTTTGCCTGCTCTTAGGCTATCGAGTTTTCTTTCTACCTGATTGTTGACTTCAGACTAGATACAGATGAGTCTAATTCTGATATTTTTTGTTTTAGATTGTATACCTCAGTTATCAGTCGCATCTTTTATGTGCTGTATTACTACTGCAGTTTCTTTCTTTCCCGTTCCTATGCGTTTTTCTAACTGCGCAGTCCCACAATGTAAGACTAATAGTCATTCTTCATCTCTCTCTACCGCCTCTACCATTTCTGGTTAGTCTATCCGATCTATGCAATGTGACTGGCATTTAGCGTTTACAGCTCAATCTTCAAATTTACTTAGAGAGTAACCAGTTCATGCTTGTGATTGCTAACCAACTATTCTAGGTACTTTCGATGTGAACTCTCAAGCTCACTGTACTTCTTTTGCCAACTGTCTCTGATGAGTTTTAGTTATCTTTCGAGTTGCTACTGATGCTGTAGTTGTAGCTGAGATACGCTTCGGCTGCAACTTTCCTTTACTTCATCTATCTTTTGCAGCCAGAGTTTGGTGGTCTATTCGTGACAGGCCTTCTCTTGCCAGTACTTGTCCTGCCACTTGCGGGTCTATTTCTGCATGTTGATCTCGTAGAGAGCCTTTTAGGTGGAGTTGTCCTCAGTGTTCTTCTTGAGCTAGAACTCGTAGTCAGACTGCAAAACCTTGATTTGTTTCTTGAGCTTAACGCACTAAGCGCAACTCATTTTCGAATTAACGATATTATATCCAGAGACAAAAGTCTAATTGCTATTTTGCATAATTTAGCCCTTACTATAGCATCAACAAAATATTTTTTGGCTATGATCTCTTTTCTAATAATTTTTTGCTGTTTACATGGTGGCATATCTTTAATATGAATCTTAATAGTATGAGTATGATTTTTATGATTGATTGCATGACAATCACTTTTTGAGACCCATGGCTTCAAGAAACTCGTAATAGTCGATCTCCCCGTCTTTGTTTTTGTCGCAGTTGTCGATTATCTGGTCAATGTCTTCGCTCTTGAGCTTGTTGACTGAAAACTACTCAAACACTCGCTTTATCTACACTTTGGAGATCTTGCCGGAGTGGTCCAGGTCTAGTCCTTTGAACACGAACTACAGGTAGTCCTCGCTTTGGGTCAGCGAACTCTACAAACAACTCGCCAGGAATTAGTTGTAGTTGATTTTGCCGTTGCGGTCAGTGTCGACGTGGTCGATTATGTGGGCCAGCTCGACCGTGCTAGTCTTTTCCTGTTGCTTCTACAGAGCCACTTTGAGCTCATCGATCGACAAGTAACCGTCGCCGTTAGTGTCTATCTGCGCAAACAGCTGGCCGAGGTGGTGGATGTCTTTCTCAGGTAACTGGGTAGCGATGTAGCTCACAGCCAGTGTTTTAAGCTGAATAACTTTATGACTACTTTTGAAAAATTAGAAAAGTTGCGCAGCTTGTTGAAGTCCAGCTTCAGAGGTACGGAGGGCAGCTGTTTGGTTAGCCATGGGTGGTTAAGAATCTGATCGAGAGTCAGTCTTCGCTCAGCCGGCACCAGTATTTTGGAAATCAGGTCTTTGACTTAAGCGGAGAGATGTTTAGCCTATGGAACTAGCTTAGTGTTAAACTACTGTCGAAGGTGTACTTGAGCGTTTTGACGTTTTACATGATTAGTTTATCGTTTTAGCCATCAAAAGGGGGAGCTGCGGTCACTAGAATGTAGAGCATGACTCCTGCCGACCAAATGTCACACTTCTAGTCGTAGTCCTGGGCTAACACCTCAGGAGCAATGTAGTAAGATGTTCCTACTAGTTTGTTCTTTTTCTACGCCTTGAGTTCGCTCCTCATGTCCTGCTTCCACTCAGTGCTCAGTCCGAAGTCTATTATCTTCATTTCGAGGGTCTTCTTGGAATTCATAAGGAAATTCTATGGCTTGAGGTCTCTGTGGCACACCTTTTCGGAGTGCATGTACTTCAAACACTTTACTATCTGTGTGAAAAGTTCTTTTGCGTCTTTCTACTCAAAGTTACCATGCTTCTAGAGCCTCTTAAACAATTAACCTCCCTCACAAAAACTTGATTAGTCATGGCTTACTCTTGGACCAAGTAAATATTTTTTTCATCCTCGAATGTCTAGTACAGTCGCACCAGCATGGGATGGTCTAACTTGCGCATAATAGATATTTCGTTGGTGAGCGACTCTGGGTTTTTAATTAGTTTTTTGGCGATGAGTTTGACCACTCTGTAGGTGTGAGGTGGCTACTTTAGTCGTGCCTTATAGACGACTCCATAGGCGCCTCGACCTAGAATCTGCTTAGGACTATAATTACTTTGGGACTGAACTAGTAGAAGAGTCGTATGTCTTCCTTTCTGGTTTTGATGAAGAAGTCTTTCTTGAACTTGGCGTTGTCCCCGATCATAGCTAAGATTTTATTAATATTGGCAAAACAAATATTAAATCAAAGTTGATATATAACAATAATAGGGATAAGTATTAATCAATCTGCCTCGAAAGAATGTTTTCTTTCTGACATATACGATTTTTATTACTACTTGTACAAAGACTTTCATTTGACTAAGATTAAATTTACTAAGATTGTAAAACAATATCTTATGGACATACTATAACTACAGCAGGAGAAATTATTATTGTAACCACTCTGCACTTAGTTTTCCGATGTTTTCCATTAATAGTCTGCCCGTTCTTAGGCACTTAAACAACAAACAATCAATATAAATTCTCAATACACTCGCGCATATCATTAATTTTTCCTAGACGTGTAATTCGACATCGACAAAGCCAAACTTGGAAAAGCGTTTCCAGCCAGTTTACAAATATAAGATATTGCTAGTTATTTTAAAAAGGGCTTAATGTAGTGATACATCACTACACTTCACCTCACTTAGCAATCTTCTGTTATAAACTTCAATGATTCTACCTTCTTGTATAAATTGACAATTAAAATCTTATACTGATGTGTAATTGTTTGGCTTTATTAGTATTAATGTACGAAAATCACTTGTAGAAGTGGGACTCAAAAGGATTGAACTCCTCGGGCGAGTGCTGGTCATGCCATCCGTAGTTGCTGCCGTATTCGAGCTCAAAGTCGAAATGCCCCTCAGAATGGTGGTTTTCCTCGGGGGTGGGCATCATGAGGTACATCTAGTTGTTTGCTGAGTCTTGATTAAAGGGCATTTATGAAACTAGGCTCTTTTCTTCCTACTTTACAACCAACTGGTGCCTGTCTACTCTCGTTTCCTGGTTCCTCAAGCTGATTGAGGCCTATACCCTATGATTATGCTGTTCCTGATAGACTATTTCTTGTTTCACAGGGTGTTCCTGTCGATGTCCTCCTTTTTGGAAGTGCAAGGGATTAGTCGTTTGTAGTTTTTGTTTTATTATGGTGAAGTGTTCCTCCATGCCCAACCCAATCAAGTAAAACTGTTTCATCTAGGTTTACTTTTAATAGTCA
>Ga0169931_10003547_pt1 | contig 24710 bp, 17 predicted proteins | sample Kivu_15m_20L_FD_129675 | JGI IMG/M metagenome (GOLD analysis project Ga0169931, IMG submission 129675) | Freshwater microbial communities from Lake Kivu, Western Province, Rwanda to study Microbial Dark Matter (Phase II) - Kivu_15m_20L... | ecosystem: Environmental > Aquatic > Freshwater > Lake...
CATTTAATACATCAGATGAAATAAATAAAATGTTAAATCATAAATTATTAGTAGAAAGATTAAACATGTATAATGAAATGGCAAAAGAATATAATAAAATATTGTGTTTATTTCAATTTAAAATGAAACAAATCAAAAATAGTAATGATTATAAATTGTTAATGTATAAGTTATTTAATTTTGAAGAAAAAGTTAAAACATTAGCTCAATTACCTAAAGAAATAATTTTATATATTTCAGAATGGCTTATTGATGAATTTTGTTTTGTGTCTATAAATAAGTTGAATATAAACTATATAAATTTAATGCAAAGTATGCAATATCCATTATATAATTTTAATTTACATTCAGCTCTTGAAAATTATTATTTACATTGTCAAGGAAATTGTTTGCATAGTAATAAAGCACAAATGTTTACATTTACATTTGAAAATGAAAAATTTGGAAATGTAAAAATAGTGAGATTAGCAATTGTTCCAAATTGTGCTTTGCTAATTCTCTTATATAGACATCCATTATTAAATGCTTCTCATTTATACATTTTGTTATTTACTTATTATTATTTAATGAAATATATAGATATTAATGCTAATGCAAATAATAAATTAAAATTATCAATTTTACACCCTATATATTGTACATTTTGTAAAGATTGTACATACAAAAGAAAAATTAAATGTAATCATTATAGTCGAGATGCAGATTTAACAAAAGATTGTATGGATGGTAATACTGTATTTAATACAGTATTGTTAAAGTTTTGCCAAAAACAGCAATTAGTAGAATTTATAAAAAAATTATGTTCTTTACAAAAAAATGGTAGATTAATTGAACTATATCAGATTGCTGATAAGTTATATGAAATTATTAAATCAAATGGTTTAGCACCAAGTAATTTGGATGAAACTATTGCTAGTCTAAATTTTTGAAATATTATTATTTTATAGAAAAATCGTATTAAATACTATAATTAAAATTAAATTTATTATTTATTGAAGAAATTAATAATATATTATATTAATTTAAATAATGGATGGTATTTTGTGGAAGATGCAAAGTATTACTAGGAAACTTACATATAAATTGTATTGATAATAATAAAAATATTTATAATTTTTATGGTAAGATATGGATAATGTATTATAATAATGAATAATATAATAGGAACAATAAAAATTCAATAAAAATTGAAATATAATTTATTTATTGAGTCCATTATTATTTAATATTTAACTAACTGGGTGAGATAGCCCTTTGAATTACCACAAAAATGTCAAAATTTCCATATACAAACATTCCACAAAAACCTGTAATTATTTTACATAAAAGACCATTTTATACACCAGCTGAAACAAATGAATTGTTAAATCATAAATTATTAGTAGAAAGATTAAACATGTATAATAAAATTGTAAAAGAATATAATAAAATGTTGTGTTTGTTTCATTTTAAATTGAAACAAATCAAAAATAGTAATGATTATAAATTGTTAATGTATAAGTTATTTAATTTAGAAGAAAAAGTTACAACATTAGCTCAATTACCTAAAGAAATAATTTTAAATATTTCAGAATGGCTTATTAATGGATTTTGTTGTGTATCTATTAATAAGTTAAATACAGACTATGTAAATTTAATGCAGAGTATGCATTATCCATTATATAATTTCAATATACATCCAGCTCTTGAAAATTATTATTTAAATTGTCAAGGCAATTGTTTGCATAGTAATAAAGCACAAATATTGCCATTTACATTTGAAAATGGAAAAATAGTAAGATTAGCAATTGTTCCAAATTGTAAATTACTGATTCTTTTGTATAGACAACCACTATTAAATGCAACTCATTTATACATCTTGTTATTTACTTATTATTATTTAATGGAATATGTAGATATTAATGTTGATGCAAAAAACAAATTGCAATTATCAATTTTACAAACTCCATTTTGCAATAAAATGGAAAAAATCCAAGAAAAATTAAATAAAGATCATTCCACACAAATTAAAGAATATAAAGATAGAATGAAATATCATAGTTGTAATTATGATAATCGTGATCATGATATAACATGTTCTATTATTGAATATTTTTTTGATTATTATAGTAATAATTCTGGGACTTATGACCATGAAACCGACACAGTAAAGCAATTTTTAATTAATGATAAAATAGTTAATGTTCAATATGATGAAGAATCCTTAGTGTTAGGTTTATGTGAAAATTTTAGTATAACTATATCATATAGTATGTATTTACGTGAATTAGTAGAATATGGTGATGAAACAATAACTTTTACTAAATCATTTTTTTGTAGTTCTCATAAATATGATGCAAATTTAACACAACATTGTGAAGACGGTATATCTGTATTTGATACAGTAATGCATATTGTTCAAAATAAACAAGAATTACTTAGATTTGTAAAAAAGTTATGTTCTTTACAAAAAGATGGTAAATTAATAGCACAATACCAGATTGCTGATAAGTTATATGAAATTATTAGATCAAATGGTTTATTACCAAGTAATTTGGATGCAACTATTGATAGTCTAAAATTTTGAAATATTATTATTTTATAGGAAAACCGTATTAAATACAATAATTAAAATTGAATTTATTATTTATTGAAGAAATTAATAATATCTTATATTAATTTAAAAAATGGAAGGTATCACTTGTGGAAGATGCAAAGTATTACTAGGAAACTTACATATAAATTGTATTGATAATAATAAAAATATTTATAATTTTTGTGGTAAGATATGTATGATGTATTATGAAAAAGATAATAATATCAATCTGAATATAATAGATGAACAAAAAAAATTATGTCCAGGTTGTGGTATTAAAATAAATTTAAACCTAACTTGTTGCATAAATTGTGCAAAAAAAATAAATATAAAAGAATCAACGCGAAATTTACAAAATCATTTATCACCTCCTACTATATGTATGTTATGTGGAAAATTATTACCTAATGATATTTATGGTATTTATAATCATTGTAATAAAGAATGTGCTATTAATTACCAAATAGCTAATCCATTATTATGTGTACAATGTGGAATAAATCCAAAAACTGAAAATAGTGTAGTATGTCATTTATATGAATGTATTAATAGTTATCAATATTATAAAACTATATGGCAATACAAAAGTAAATAATTAATTTTATTTTATCATCAATACAATTTTATTATAAATAATTATATATTAGAAAAAATTGGAATTTTGATACAATAATAGGTCTAATATTTGTAATATATAACTAAACACGGCAAAGTAACTGTTTTGCAAAACAAAAAAACAGGATATAGAGATACAAGAATCAAATCAGCAAACAGATAAAAAACTAGATGCGTTTTTATATCAATAATGTTATTGTTGATATAAAAATAGCAAACATATATTTTTACGGAATTAAATATTTTGAAATAAATATTTATCAATAGCAGAATCTTGTAATACCTGTTCAAATTGATTAATTAATTTATTTTTACTAAATGCCATATTCATAATATGTTTATCTATTGTATTTATTTTATTATAAGGATCTACTGCTATATAAATATATATTTTTACTTCTCGTTCGTCTTTATGCATATCTTTATGAGAACAAAATCTAACAGCTCTACCTATAATTTGTTCAATACGAGACATATTCCAATATGGTTCTAAAATATGAACTTTACGCACACGTAATAAAGACACACCTTCTTTTATAGCGGGAGACCCTAATATAACTTTAACAAGTGATCCATTTATATTTTCTTTTGTATTGAATATTTCTCGCGTATATTCCTTGTATTCTATATTTTCTTCCCCAGACCATATTGCATATCTATTTTTTCCTGGACCATGTGTTTTTAAATTTTTAAAACCATTTGCATCTAAAACTTTAATAAAAGAAGCAATACCACCATATTGTCTAAAATTGGAATATACAAAGTGTAATTGATTGGTTTTTTTAATAGAAGATAATATTTTATAAAATTTACATGAATATTTAATTAGATCTTCTTTTAATGCATAACCTTTGAATGCATCAAATCCTTTTTCACCAATAAAACGATTAGGAAATGCTATATTAGAAACTGTACGGGACCCAATAAAAAAATCATTTGGTAATTGTAATATATCACTATCACGTATAGATCCTTCACCTGCACTTATAATTTTATATACAGAATATTGATATGAACTCATAACACATTTTATATATCTTAATGATTTAGAAGGGAATGCATATTCAGGAGCACCAGGATAATATGACACATAACCAGATAATAGTTTTTTTAATTTATTTATATTTTTGATATTATATGTTGTAAAATCTTTTGTTTTTTTCTCTTTTAAAAATGTCTGATTAAATAATGGATTAATTGGCATCTTTTCAATAGGTCTTAATAAATTTATTGTCAATGCTAATTCAACTGGTTTATCAAACATAGGAGTGGCTGACATAATAACTAATCGTAAATTAGTAGGGGCTTTATTAATTTCACGTAAAAATGTTTGATAATAAATACCTTTTTCAGAAACAATATTTTGCACTTCATCTATTATTAATAAACTATTTGTTAGATCTATTTTTTTTCTTTCTGATAAATCTACAAATCTATTATATGACATTATTTTATAATATTTATCTATCCGTTTATGCACTTGTTTTATTATTGAATTATATGTATCAGATCCAGGTATTGATTTTTCTAATTCTTTACGTTCTGCCATAGTAATATATTCATTACCTGCACATTTCGAGCGTAATTCTTTATAAAAATTTCCAGTTAAAGAAGCAGGACATACAAAAATAATATTACGTTTATATTTCCATTGTTCGGCAATATTAATAGCCGCACATGTTTTACCAGCACCTATTTTGTGATATAATAGAATACTTTTGTATTGTGTATTAGGATTAATATAATCAGCAACAAATAATTGAGAAGGTTGATAAGTAAATTTTTCAGGCCAACATATTTCTTTAAAACTTAACTGTTTTTTTACTTCATATTTACTAAATATTTTACCTATCTTTTTTTGAAAATCATTATCTGTTATTAATGGATATATAGAACTACTACCACCTCCTATATAATCAATAAAATTTATATAAGTAATAAAATCACATAAGTGTGATGTACTCATAACATACTATATAACTATAAATAATTTAATTATATAAAAATATAATTAAATTATTACTAATATATTAATTCCAATTTATATCATATCCATATGATTTATTTATATATGGCAATAATTTACTTTTATTTTTCATATTCATAAATGTTTCTACATTATTACTCATAATATCACTCAATAATATATTTTGACTTGTTGTATCCATATTAGTCGTATCTATATTATTATTTGTTATAGTTGTATCTGTATTATTATTTGTTATAGTTGTATCTATTGTAGGTGTCAATAATTTATTACATGTAGTAATTAATTCTGATTCTTTTTGTTTTAATTCATATATTGTTTTATATAACGTTTTAAATTTATTTATAATAATATTTTTAGTTGTTTCAATTGATGTAAATTTATCAGCATTATGTATTATTAACATAATATCTTTAATAATTGTACAATCAAAAATATTATATATATCTGGCTTATTATTACTTTCTTCTAACTCTTTCAACGCTATCATATTACTAACTACTATGGTACTATGTATAAAATCTACTATATTATTAAAGGTAATTTTGTTTTCATCATGAATATTTATTTTAGTTTCACATTTTGTATTTCCTTCTATTTGTATTTTTAATAAAATAAGTTGTCCTACATCGTCTATAGATAAATTATATGATGATTTTGCTGATGTTCCAAATAATTCATGCAGTTGTGATTTTTCTGTTGTTTCTGGATTATTATATAAATCTATCAATACACGTGTTATGTAATTTTTCAATATTATATTACCATATGTTTCTACATCATTAAATACTATTTTATCATCTGATAATATAGTTCCTAAAGTTCTATACTTATCATTTTCAGATGGTATATCATATAAACATGTTTTATTATTAATACCTTGCATTAATAAACCATCCTGAATACTATAATTTTCTAAAATATTGGTAGCATTATACATAGCAAGTGTAAATGGCCCGTTTTTATTAATACCTAAAAATAATTGTTCTTGTGTATCTAAATGTTCTCGTGTATTTATATTTGTATTTGTATTTGTATATAAATATTTATATATTAGATATAAAAAAAGACCTAATAATATTAAATCAATATTATTCATATTATATATTATATATATATATTTATTTTTGCAATAATTTATATGTTATATTTATTATATTTGCCATTATTGAACAATCTATATCATTATATCTTACTATATCTTCAAATTTTCCCTTATAATATTCATATTTATCATCATTGTGTAATTTTGCATTATAATACCATAATGCATAATATGATGCATCCAAACCATTTTTAATTGTTTTGTCCCAAATATCTTTTTGTTCAATTAAATTATGTTGGTAATAAGCATTTGCAATACTTTTTATTGAATAATCAAATGCGCCTTTAACACTTAATAAAGGATAACTAGTAAATAATGCCATTATATCTATTATTTCTATTCCATATAATTTATATATATTTGCCACTGAATCATATGATAAATTATTATTAACATTTTTAATTGTTTTAAGTACAGATATTTCAAAATTAGACCATATAATAAATCCTATATCATCATGTTTTACATTATATTTTTTTATATTATATTCTATAAAATTTTGAAGTTCTATAAATAATAATTCTATATCTGTGTCCAATGTATCATGCACTATTTTATCTAATATATATTGCTTATTCTCTAATGGTTCCAAATATGAATTATTATTAATAAAACTATTACAACCAATCATAAAAACTTTTTGTCCAGATCCAAAGTCATCATAATCTTCGTTTATATTAAAATCAAATTTTTTTTTACACATATTTGTGATTAATTTGTTTGATATAGTTTCAAAATCAAGACATAATAATATTTTCTTGCCAACTATATCTTTTGATGTATCTTTTAAAGTGCCTTCTTTTATTTTGGTATTCATTATTTTTTTATGAAACTGATTATATTTAGTTTTTATATCATCACAATATAAAATTTTATTATATTTAGCATCATTAGCACTTATAATAGCATATGGTATTTCGATATCAGTACCATTTTTATTATTTATTTCTGTTAAAACATTTAATAATTTATTTGTTTGTAGATAACTTGTAATATTGTTATCATGTAAATTTTCCATTATTTTTTGTGTAAAACCTCTTACTAACATAATTGATCTTGTTTGTTTTGATAACCATATTTTGATATCTAAATAGTCACCCATATTTGTTCTTACAAATGGCATATATTTATTATCAAAATCAATATTTTCAATATCTTCTATATTAATAGGTAGTAATTTATTACACTTTATATAATCATCTAAATCTGTTTTTGATAATTTACGTAGAAATTCTATTTGTTTATCATATAAAAATGTAATTGGTATTTTATAATCATCTACTTTATTAATAGTATTCGTATATATTTCTATACAATTGCTATAATTATTATATGTTTTACCTAACTTAATATAATAATCTAAATCTAAACCTTCTAGATCTATTTTAGCTACAAATAATTTATCATTAGATATAGGATTGCATGCATCATATGTGAAACTATTTATTTTAGAAGCACTAGACATTTTTATATTATGTGGCAATATATAAACGCCTACATGTTGCATTGGATAATCTTGATTATGTAATATATCATTCATAATATATCCATATACAGCTAGTTGTGATTTATATGATTTTAATAAACCACTATTGCGCAATGTCATTCCATCTATATTTAATATAGCAGTAGATGATTTTATATCAACTATTAAATAATCAGCTAAAATATGTTCTTCATTTAATTTATCAAAAGCTTCTATATGTGTTTGTGTGTGTTTATCTATTTTATTTACAAATAAATATTTGAAAGCACGTTTAGATATTATTAAATCAGGGAATCCGCGTAGTTTTAAATCATTATTTGAATCAGTTTGAATCATACCTTGATATATAATATCTATTTTATCTTGCATAGCTTTTTGTGTATTTGTTAGATAAGTATTATATTTATTATATTCTGGATATTGATCATTTACTATTTTAATAAATGATAAATCAGTATTATTAATACGTTCTTTAATAGTATTTATAATAAATAATTCATATTGTAGTCCTTTTTCTAATAAAAATTCCATAATTTCATTATATGCATTCTTACTAAATAATTTCATTTTTTCATTATCTGCCATACATAAAAATGTAATCATATCTTCCACACTATTTATATTAAATAATTTCAATAAATATGTATATTTATCTTCATTTTGAAAAAATTTAGTCATTGTTGCACTCATATATCCATCATGTTTATTTATATTTATACTATTTGGTGTATTTATTATAGTAGTATCTTTATTTATTTTTGCATTTGTATTATTTATTACTTCAGCTATAGCCATATCTTCATCCATAATACGATTACGTTTTCTAGTTTTCATTAAACCATTTTCATCTTTACATAAACATATTATTCTATCACATGTATATGATGAATATAAATTTTTATGTATAACACTAGATAAATCATCTATTATATTTATATCACATTTAGTTTGTATATATACTAATAAAATATTATTATATGTATCTTCTTTACATCTAATTTTGATTTCATATAAATTATCATTAACTAAATATGTAATAGAATGCATATTAAGTTTTTTAATAAATTTGATATTTTTGATATTCATAATATATGATTATTAATAGATATTATTAACTAATAATATACATATTCAATTTTTATTTTTTAACAAATATATCCATTATACATATATTATTATTTATATTTTCACTATCTGTATTTGATAAATTAATTGACAATGTAATTATTATTTGTGCCAATATTTTATATGGTTCTATTATTATTTTACTAAAACTTACATCTATATTTATTAATATATTATTTTCGTTTATTGTTATATTTATCGATGATTTTATATATGTATTATGAATTATAGTTATATTGTTATTTTCATTAGAAAGAAATAATTTATGTAATATTTCAACTGGGAATGCTAAAGATGATTGACAACATAATAATATAATTAATGCATAATTATTTGTTATTTTACCTAATTCTGTTATAAAATCATTAGCGGATTTATATTTAACTTTATTTAACATAATATTAGTTCTATCATAATCATTATTAAATTGTGATATTATTTTATTACTATTTTTATTATATGATTGAATTATATCGTGTATATAATCATTCATATAAAAATAAATAGTAAAATGTGTGTGTATAGTATTATATATAATATCATTGGAATTATCAATAGTTAAAATATTGTTAATTTTAATAGCTTTATATATATTGATAAATGTATCCATATATATAAATTTTATAAAATAATTACTATAATCAATATAATTATAAATTTAAATCCCAGATATACCAGCTGCATGTCTTAGTGTATTTATTTTCCTTTTATGCCAATCATTACCAGTTGCTTTATCAGACATAATATACAAATCCCCACCTTCTAAATTAATCTGCAGTGTATTTGAAATTGGTAATGAATTATTATATCCTCTAAAGTATAATGGAAATTGTTTGCCTAATCTTAGTCCTATTACTAGTCTTCTTTCACTATCTCCATGCATACCGATATAACATTTAGATACATCATAATAATTATTTCCTTCTGCGTTAATAGGTGAGTTTATATTTATTAAATTTAGATATTGAATAATATTGTTTCTTATAGTATTTAACATTGGTATAGTTTTACAGCGAGAACTATTTTAAATGATACAGTCCAGCCATAAAAATTTGGTTATACAGAACCGTGTAGTTCTGATGAATTCGTTCTGCTAAACTTCAGTGGTCGTTTGCCTGTTTTTTTGATTTCGTCCACAATATATAATATATTTTGAACGGCGTTCTTATCGCGATTATGGATTAGCTCACAACTCTGTTTATTGCCTATATGGCAAAGTAATCCATGCACTAAAATAAGTTTACCTTTCTTTATGTCTTTTGGTTTGTGACTCAATCTTTCCAAAAATGGATCAATTTCTTCATGACAACAATTACATAATTTTGATGTTCTAAATTCATTAACTAAAAAAGTTTGATAACCTGCATTTCTAAATAATCTTCTAAATTTCTTACAAATACAAGGCTCTAAACTTTTCATGTGTTCTTTTTTATCATAGTCCCCCATTATAATTATGACATCATTTTTATCTCCAAATTTGTTTTTGAAATTGTTTATCATTTTGCTTTCACTTTTTTGTGTATTTATAAAACGGTTTAATTTGAATTTTCTGAAATATTCTTTATTATAATGTTCAAATAGTTGCAAATTTATTTTATTTTTTACTTGTAAATATTCTTTAAATTTTTCATAACTATTTGATTTTGAGTTATATTTTGACAATTCAGATTCAATTTCTTTTATTGTTTTATCATCTATTTTTACTTTCTTATTTTCACTATCTATTATTTTCATGTATTTCTTTTTTCCTGTTTCTAATCTCCTTTGATTTTGCGTATATCTAAATGTTTCCAATTCACCATCTTTATTTTTAGCTCCGCAATAAATTAAATCACTAAAATTGGGATCAATAGCTATAATTTTTTTCTTTTTCATTTCTTCTGTAAATTGGATTTTCTCTATATATTCAGTATCATCTTCACATCTACATTGTTTATTTGGTCTTGTCATCTGTTCACCATCTTCTTTTAATCTAATAAATAGTATTGATACTGATACTGCATCTGTTTTTATCATATAATTAAATTTATATGTATTTTTATTTTTCTTAAAGGCTTTCTTTTTTAAATCAAAAAATTTATTCCACAGATCATATTCATTATTATCCTTCTTATAATTTTTGAAGTATTCGCCACTATTTTTTCCAATAAAATTCTGTATTAAACTACAACTATCAATGCATACATTTTTACTAATAATATTTGTTCTCAATGGTAATACATTGAATAATCGTATTTGTTCTATTTTATAATTTTCTTTCTTTATTTCTTCATCTATTTTATTATACACTTTTTCTAATTCTTTGCCAATATAAATTAATGGCTTAATGTATTCTTGTGTTTTAGATTTTAAATCGTAATAAATACTATCTTTATCAACGCTTGTTTTATTGCCAAAAATTATTTTTCTTTGTTCTTTAATCCATTTATGATATTTATTATTTGATTTTAATTCATTACTAAAACTTAATATATCATTTTTAACATCTCTAAACTCCTTGTTTAATTCTTGTCTTGCTTTTTTCTTTTCTTCTTTTGTTATTTTTGATTTAGTAATTTCGTCATTTTTCTGCTTCAAGTCAAATGATACATTGACAAACTTATTGAAATGTCGTATAAAATGTTCTTGAATATTAACATTAATATTTTTTTCTATATCAATAGCTTCATATGCTAAAATATAACTCATTTTATCATAATATAATTCTTCATCTTTAACAACTACATTTTTATAATGATCTTTGTAAAAAGTAATTAGTTCTTTTTGTTGTTGTGGCATATTATCCTCTCTATATCCTCCACTATTGCATTTTCTTTTAGTAATTGCCTTAAATACATCCATGATAAACTCTTTGTCAATCAGTGGAATAGTTTTATCATGCTCATACAGATATAAACAATACAATTTAATAAAGTTATATGCATGTATAACAATTTTGTGAGTATTAATAACAATTTCATTTAACTTTTTCAAAGTATCATCATTTCTAACTATATTTTTGATGTTGTCTTTGTTTGTTTTCATGTAATCAAACTTTTCTATATCATTTTTAATTTTCTGCTTTTTTCTTTTCATTATATATTATAACGCAGAAAATAACTTTAAGTAATTATAAATTAATTATTTTTATATTTATAAATAAAATAAAATTATATATTATAATTAATATTTTTTTGAATTTATAATTATATAAAAAATAATTACATATAATTATAGTAAGTAATGCCAAAAGAGTATATATGTGAAAAGTGTAATTATAGAACTGAAATTAAGAATTGTTATGAAAAACATTTAAATACAGAATTACATAAAACTGGAAAAAGGAAGATACGAAGTGATAAAAAAGTAGAAGATAAATGTTCTTATTGTGATTATATGACAAAAGTAAATACAGATATGAAATCACATATAATATTAAAACATATGACAGAAGAAGAACAAAAAAAGAACTTTAAATTTTATTGTGATAATTGTAAAATAGGTTATTTATATGAATCACAATATAATAATCATCTTATATCAGCAAAGCATAAAAAAACAATTAGAAAAATCTGATAATGACAAATAAAATTATTTTATTCTTTGATGGCAAATATATAAAACCATCTATTTATTTCATTATAATCTTCTTTTTTTATATACATTCCTATTTCTTCTAAATATTTTTTTACTATATCATATCTTTCTACATTGGATCAATGAATGTAATAATCAAGAAAACAACTTGATAACAATATGTTAGCATTGATTGCCAATATTAATGGTTTAAATCAGTGCAACAATTTTTTATTAAAAATAAACCAACAATTACATTACATGATATATTAGCAAATTTCCATGAAAAATACAACGATATAACTATATCTAAAAATCATCTTGTAAATATAATTAAATTTGCAAATTTAACTTATAAAAAAGTACAACATACACATAAGCCAGATACAAGATATAGTAAACCTATCGACTATGACGATGAATATAAGAAATTTTACAGTAAACTTAAAAAATATGATATAAATGATATAATTTTAATTGATGAAACATCGCTCAATATTGGTATGACAAAAATGAAAGGAAGAAAAGAAATTGGTAAAAGATTAGAAAAAGTTACAAAAGATAATATTGTATTTGTTAAACATACTTTAATCATGGCAATAACAACAAAAGGAGTAATTGGGTGGACATTATATAAAAAAGGTGGAATAGATCATGAAAGATTAATTGAATTTCTCAAATCTATTCTTGATAAAAGAAAGAATAAGTTAGTATTAATGGATAATGCAAGTAGTCATAGAAATCCAAAAGTAAAAGAATTTATAAAAAACAGTAAAAATGATTATATTCATACGCTCCCTTATCATCATTACCTCAATCCGATCGAAAAGCTCTTTAATCAATTGAAACATTATATGAAGCAGGATGAACCTATGAGTTTTGACGATTTAGGAAAATCAATCAAGAAGTCTATAAATAAAATAAGTAATGATAATTTAATGAATTATTTTACATCATCAGTAAAGAAAACAAAAAAAATATAGAAAGTAAAACAAAATATCATAAAGAACCAAAAATATATAAAAAATAATATTTTAGGGTGTATCGTTTAAAATAGTCCCTGCTGTAAAATCATATATACGCCCATTACCATTTTCATAATCTGGTTCTTGTGAAAAATCAGCAAAACATAAGTTATGTCTAGCACGTTTATTTTTAACGATTCCACGCATTTTTGCTTTTTTATCCCAATTCAAATTAGATAATGTACCAAATATATCTAAATGATCATTTTGATCCAAATATTTTTTTATAACTAGGATTCCTGCATTTTCAGAATTATGTATTAAAGATGATAAATCATAATATTCACAATGAAAATTATTTGCTTCAAATTCAGATTTTAAAATAAATAGTTGTTCTATACCGATTCCTTTATCTAATTTATTTCCTATTTGTTGATTTCCTACATGATTCTCTACTGATTCACTAAATGTTATTGTAATTGTAGACATTGTTATATTATATATATTATGGTTTTTAAATTGTAAAAATCAATTTTTATTGTTGCACACATTCTTTATGTGTAACATTTGGTTGTTCATATTCATCATTTTCTAAATCATTTGTATTAAGATATTCTTGTAATTCATCAATTGTTAATATATCATATTTTTTTCCATGTGTTTCACTTACATAATTAGTCATTTTTTTTAATAATTTACGTTTATCATCAGATAATGATACTGGCATATCTATTTCAAATATAATATAAAGATCACCTATTTTATTATTAATATTTATACCTTTTTTGTCAATTTTCATAACCATATTGTTATTAATAATAGTTTTATCAAATATGATAGTAAAATGATTATTATATACATCTATTAAATTTAATTTAAATTCTCCTAATAATGCTTGATATATACTAATTTTTTGTGTCATATATAAATCGAATGGTTTATATGGAGATCGTTTATATATATTATGTGGGATTTCATTTAATATTACTATAACATTTCCTTGTTTTACATTGTTATTTCTTATTAACTTATTTCCTTTGCCTTTTATTATTACTTTTTCTCCATTTTTAACACCACTCGCAAATACTATTTCTATAATTTCTTTTTCTTGTTCATTATTCTGTTTTCCATCAATATTTTTTATTATAGATCTATTTATTTCTTTATTTAATTTAATACCTTTACATATATCTATCAATGATGCTTCTATATTTATAATTATATCTGGGTTAAACATAAAATTCATGTTATTATTCCTATTAATCCCTAACATAGCTGCTATTTCTGGTGGAATACCATGCATAGCCATTTCATTTTGTTTTTTTATTTCATCTATATTATTTTTAGACCCAGTAGCATCATATATAGCGCGTTTTTTTTCATCAGATAATATTTGATATGCTTCATTTATTTCAGCAGTAATTTCAGTGAAATGTTGTATTTCTTCATCAGTTTTTGCTTTATCAGGGTGATATTTATTTAATAGTTTAATTTTACTTTTTTTAATATCTGTATAAGAAGCTGTTTTATCAACACATAAAATTTCATACAATGATTTATTATTATTCATATAGAATATTATATATATAATAATAATACTTAAATAAATAAATAAACTTTTTTATTCTGTTAAAAATTGACTGACATCATAACCTGTCAATATTTTTTCTCCTTTTTCTGTCCAAAATTTGATATATTCGTGGATTTCTTCATAGTCCTTTTGTTTAAAAATAGAAATTTCCCCATTTTTCTCTAAAATAGCTTTCAATCCACTTTCCACTGCATCTAATACTCCTTCATTATGCATATTTTTAATAGACAGATCAGCTCCATTGTTAATTAAAAATTTAATACTATCTGGTGCAATATTATATGCTGCATACATAAGAGGAGTATAATTTCGTACTTGTGCATTGATTATATAATCAACTAATTTAGTGTCTATTTGTGCAATATGTTCAATAATAGTTTGCATATCACTAATATTGTTTACTTTAGCTACATAACAAAATAAATTAGCCAAACACATAATTGTATCAATTGGTGTTGTTCCAATCCTTTTTACTAATTTAATTGCAGTTATAATATCATTTTCACTATAAAGTTTTTTAATATGATTATATACATATACTTGTATCTCAAAATTATCTTTTTTAGCTTCATCTATCGTATTATATTTCTTATTTACATATATTGGTTTTATTTGTTCATAGTGTTTATGCTGATTATGTTGATCATGTTGATCATGTTGATCATATTTATGCTGTGTTTTTGGTTGCTGTGTTTTTGGTTGCATAATATTTTTTTTGGTGTCTTTTTTTGTAGGAATATAATTCCATTCTGTTTTCATTTTTGGTGGCATTTTAATAGTAGTTAGTTATATATATATATATATTATATTGTTTAATGAAAAAAAATATCAATTTTTTTATATGTTAATATATAAATTGATGGGTTGATTAATATAAATTATAAATAATTATTATATTATTTATACGTTATTAATACAATAATTATTTATAATTTATATTAATATGAGTTCAGAAGAAGATATATCTGAATCAGAAATTTCTGATGATGATAATAAAATAACTAAAGGAGATGAATTTTTTGGTATGATATTAAAGAAAAAGTATATTTTAATAGATAAAATAGGCATGGGTAATTTTTCATCTGTTTGGCTTGCTTTAAATATTATTGATTCAAATTTATATGCAATTAAAATACAAAATTTAGATTATTATGAAGATGGTAAAGAAGAGGCATTATTATTATTAGCTTGTTCAAAATCTCATATAGATAATATAGCACAATTAGTAGAATATTTTGAAGTAAGAAATCCAAGAAGTAATTATATGAATATATGTATAGTAATGAAATTATGTAATGGTACATTGAAAACATTACAAAATCAATTTCCCAATAAACAATTACCATTTAAATTGGCATTAAAAGTATTACATAATATATGTCATGGATTGATAGTACTTAATAAAAATAATTATGCACATACAGATATTAAAACATCTAATATACTATTAAGTGGAATGGATCCATTATTTATAGAATTCAAGAAATATATAGATGAAACACATATATGTATAATATTAAATGAAAAACGCAAAGCATGTTGTAATAATTTAGGATTAGATAAGTTAAAAAAATCGCAACATACACGTGCAAAAATATATAAAGATAATATTAAAAAATATAATGCATTAGTAAAACAATTATTAAAAGAAGCAAGTAATCAATTAATAAAAGAATTCAATAAAATATGCAATAAACAACATAATCAATTATATTATAAGAATAAAATTTCAGAAACTTCACGTAATTTTATAGATATAAATAATATTAATTTTGTTCTATCTGATTTAGGTATAGCACATAAAATTAAAAATAATGAATATATATTTGATAAAACTATACAACCACGTATCAATAGATCTCCTGAAATTATTTTAGGTTGTAATTGGGATTATTCTGTTGATATGTGGTCTATTGGTTGTTTGTTTTATGAAATATTAGTTGGTGAGAAAATATTGGATCCAGAACCAGATGTGGATGATTTAGCAAGTGATAGTGATTATTGCGAATATACTAAAAAAAGTTTGGATATAGAACAGTTGAAATTAATAAAATGCATAACAGATGTAGATTTTATTAATTATAATAATGGAATATATTATTATAAATATTGTGATGTAAACGGTGATTTAAAAGATGTAGAATATTATGATAAAATATATTTGTTAAATAAATTAAAAAGTAATGTATTATTAAATGATGAAGAAATACAATTAGCACATGATATTCTAATACATCTATTATGTGATAGAAAAAATAGAATAGAACCTAGTAAATTATTAAATATGTTAAATATATTAACTTAATAAAAATAAATAAAATGCAATTAATAACCACAAAAAAAATGGTTTTGTATTGCCAACATCATGTTTACATTTTGGTTATTTCCAGAAGATCCAGTATATCCAGTATATCCAGAAGACCCAGAAGATCCAGAAGATCCAGTATATCCAGAAGATCCAGAAGATCCAGAAGACCAAGTTTGTCCGGAATAAGAGCCAGAAGAGCCATAAGATCCAGAAGAGTTAGTGAAAGTGTGTGATTGTTGAGATGACATCTTTCGTAGCAAGGTATAAAATAAGTTAATTATATCTACCAAATAAAAAAAATTTCAATTTTTTTATTTATATGTAATAGAATGATATATGAAATAATTATTATAAATTTTCAAATATATAATATATATTGGTATTTTTAGTGGTTTCTTTATATTTATTTATAATTTGTTTTATTGGTATATTATTTATATCATTAAATAATTTAAAATAAGTGGTGTCATGTTTCATATATATATTATTTATAATGTCAGGAATATATTCTATTAGCCATAATAGTTCTATTTTATTGATTAAAGTTGGTTCTGAATTATTATTATCATATGCAATATATAAAATATAATCATGATATGGCATATTTGTTAATTTTTTTGATTCTTCAATAGTAGTATTCGTATAATTATTTCTTTCATATAGATCAATATAAATAGGCATATTATTAATTTTATTATAAATTTTAATATTATTAGAAAATCCATATAAAAAACATTTTATTATATTGTCATTTAATGTTTTACCATTAAAAATAGGGATATTTGTAAAAAACCAATCAATATATTTGTCTTGAATACATTTAATATATTTTTTAATAATGATTTTATAATATTTTGTCATATTAATTAATTTTTTATATGATAATTTTTTTATTAATGCCCATTTAATTAATGTTTTGCCATATTCATCATTTACATTCGTTTGTACTATTTTAGTATTTTTAAGATCATTATATTTTTCGATACCTCTATCTTTATCTAATAGTCCATCTTGATCAATTTTTTGAAAATAAATAAAATCATTATAGTTCATATTGATATTATTCCATGGATTTTGTTTATTATTTAATAGTGATTGTATATTTAATTTAATATTTAAATATGATTTTTTATAATCATTGTAATCATATATAGTTATAGTATTATTGATATTGTTATTTATATCATTAAAAAAAACATTTTCAAAATCAGTGTAAAACATATTAAATAAATTATAATAAGTAATAAGATCTCCAAAAGGTGAAATAATATTGTGAAAAAGAGTATTTTTATAATCTTTTTTTATTTGTCCATCAATTTCATATGTTTGTAATAAATCAGATATTTTCGTTCCAAATGCAAATATTACTGAAATTATACCACATATTGCAGTTGAAATAGTATGATTGATAGTATTTAGATTAAAATTTGTATTATTAATGTTTTTATTTAAAATATAATTATAAATATTTTGATTAAATAACATGCTATAAATAATTGCGATATTGCAACCAGTTTTAATTGTAGCATCAATTTGTTCAATTCCTTGTATTTTGTCAAATTCAATTATATTTGATATTTTGGTATAATATTTATTGAAATCAGATTTAAAAAATATATCATACGTATTTTTAGTATCTATGTTATTATAAAAATTTTTATATCTACATGTAGCATATGGAAATTTTACATATTGTATATTATTTATAATTTTATTTGTATTTGATAATAATTCCATAGTATTTTTATAGTTATTATTTAAATTATGATATGATATTATAGATCTAGAATAGTACAATGATTTAATAGGAGATATTGTTTTACTAAAGAAATTGTTTATTTTATATTTATTATTTATATTATTTAATTCAATTATTCCTGTTTGCATATTTCTACTAATTGTTAATTCTCCTGGATGTATTATATAAAATGTTCCTAATAAATCAAATATAGATGTAGTATCATATCCAGATTCATATCGTGTATGGATATCATTATAATTATTAATATTATTATATTTATTGTAAAATAAATAATATTTATTATCATCTAATGGCGTGATAGTATGATGATAATATATGATATCATGTATATTTTTTTTAAAAGTTATAACAAATTTTGTATTAATTAGTTGTTTAAATTCGTTGGATGGATCATATATATTTAGATATAAATTTGTATATTCAGTATTTGGAAAAATACCACGTAGTTTAATTTGATTATTGTTTATAATATTTAATATATTATAATTATTATCAATTAATAATTCTTCCTTATTATCATTACGCATTAATTTTAATATATCTGGTCTAATATCATTTGTACATATATTATATGTTGGAAATATATTTTCTCTAGATCCAAATGCATACATATACCAAACCCATCCACTACTTACTCTGCCAACTCGACCTCTTCTTTGTTTTCTACTAGCTTCAGTTATTTGTTTGATTTCTTGAATAGATTTATTATTAATAGTGTCAAATATTACTGAATTATAGTATCCTGTATCTATAACATGTTTTAATTTGCTAATAGTAATAGATGCTTCTGCTACATTAGTAGCAACAACAATAACACGATTATATGTGTTTTTAGGAACACGTGTTCCAGATCCAGTGATTTTTATTTCATTAAGAATGTCATTTTTATGAATAGTGAAATCATGTATAAGTTGTGTTTGTTCAGCATAAGTTTGCCATTCTTTGGATAATTGGCCGTAAAATGGTAATGCTATAATATTATCAGGTGTATTTTTGTTTAATATTGTTACAATATTTTCAATAGATTTTTGTCCATGTGTAAAAAATAATATATCACCATTCATACTAGGATTATTTATTATATTTTGTACACATTCAATTCCTTTTTGTTCGGCTTCATCATAATTTTTAGTATCTATTGATAAATATTTATCTATAATTTTATGTTGTGTAGTTTCTCCTGGTGGTGAAATATGTATGCGTCTATCTATTTGGAAGCGAGATATACTATTTATACTTTTATTTACTACTTTTTTTTTATCTATATTATATTTAATTAAACCATCTTGTGGCATATATGCTATATGTTCAAATGTAGAATGATTATGTAAATTAAATGGAAACATATTATCGTCATAAATAGATTTGTAAAATCGTCTATATATAGGTTCATCATCATCCATAGTAGCAGATATAATAACTAATTTTAATGAATTATTCCAATAAAGTGCATATTTCATTAAAGTTAATATAATATCCATATTTTTATTATGTTCATGTGATTCATCAATAACAACAATATCATATTTATTTGTAATTCCATAATCAAAATTATATTTGCTTTTTTCGTCTTTTTCTGCATTATGTTTTTTTAATAATGGATTATTATATAATTCTTCTACTAATGTACCATCTGTCATTTCTTTAAAATAATAATCTGTATTATATTGATGTGCATCATTAGCAGTTTTATATTGTATATAACCCAAAAAATTACTGATTTTTTTATTATATATTTTTGAATAAGAACGAATAGCTACTCCCATTTCTTTAGATATTTGTTCAGCATTCAATATAGTAGGTGATATACGTGGCTGAGTAGATACTACTTTACCAGAATTATTAAAATTTATCATTTTCAAACCATATAATAGCAATTTTGGAATTTGCGTAGATTTACCAGCTCCAGTTGCCCCAGTAATCATTATAATACGATTATTAATATATCTATGAAAAAAATTAATTTGTGAAATCCAATCCATTGCATAAAATGTATACCATCTATCATCTTTCAATAAATCAAAATAAGAGATAATTTGTGTTTCAGTAATTAATGAAGGTAAATTTTTATATTTGTCTTTTGTTAAATAATATATACAATCATTATAATATTCAATACTATCTTTATTAAATATTGATGTTTTGATATTATTACGTATAGTTTCTTCTGAATATGTTATTTTATCAGTACTTTTTTTATCTATTACAAATTCACTTAATAAACCTTCTATTGTTAAACTTTCAAATACAATATCACGTAATTTTTTAAATATTGTTTCTATTATACTATTATGCATATTTTCATCTGAATCCATTTCTTTCATTGTCAAAATTTTTGATATATTAAACCAACCTTTCATTTTATCATAATTATTTAATATCATCAAAAATTTACGCTTTTGACCAAATAATATTGGTATATTATTATCACTAAACATAGAATAATCATCATCTTCATAATCATCATCTTCATAATCATCATCTTCATAATCATCATTATCATGAGAAGATAGATCACACCATCTATAATTTTTGAATTTCATTAATTTTTTAATAGTATCTTCAGTGAATAAATCAGAATTTGTTTGTGATTTTTTATTAAGTGGTAGATTATTTGAAAAAATAGTAATTAATATTGATTTTGCAAAATTATATATATCTTTGAATGATAATTTATAATATATATTTTTGTTATATATTTTAAAATAACTATTTCCAAATTTAGGTTTGTCATGATTTAATTCAAAAATCTGATATCCATACCATGTTTTCCTAAATTTATTAATTGTTTCTAATAAATAATTATATAAATCTTCCATCGTTAAACTATTCCATGATTTTATTATATTATCATTTTGCGGTATTTTACTTGTATCATTTGTAAATTGTATTAAATCTAAAAACATTAAATCATCATCTTCATCATTTGGCATCTTTAATTCTATATAATTTTTCATCATATATCTATCTGAATATTTACGTTGTAGATAATATAAAATATTATAACATAGTTGTTTAGATGTATCATTGTTTATATTATTAATTAAAATATTTTTTGCATCATACCATGATTCTTTTATTTTTTCATCAATTTGTATATAATCAATATTAGTTAATAAATAATCTTTAATATTTACAAAATTATCAAACACTATATTTATATACATATCATATAATGTATTTTTCTTATATTCATAAATTAACCACTTGTAATCTTTGATTGCAAAATATAAATTATGATGTATCACATTGTAATAATCACCTATAGATAAACCATTGTATCTATTTATTTGATCATGTAATTTAAATGTATTTAGTTTAGGTTGCCATATATGTTTTTTATCGATTGTATTAAATATATAATTATAACTAGAATTATATAATCTAGTTTCATTATATTTAATAGGATGTATAGGTCTAATATTTAACCAATTAACATATAATTTATTTGATATTTGATCAATAGTTCCTAATAATAAATGAAAATTAGCAGCTATATCATTTATTGAATAATGATATTCATTGATAGCATTACTTGAAATATAATTAGAATTAATATGTTCATCAGTTATATTTGCCAAACCAAATTGCAAATTAGTTATTGTATATGGATTTTTATTAATAACTTTTATATCATTTTTTTTTAATGATATATCACTTAAATATGATATTTGTTTATGTAAAATATAACTACCATCTTTATCATCAATATATGGTAATAATAGATTAAATATTGCTATTAAATCTTTATTATTATTTTGTTTTAATTGTTGTTCATATTCAAAATATTTTTGTGGATTAAAGTTAAAACGTATAGATATATATTCTATCAAATCTATTAACATTTTAGCTATCATATTAAATTCATTTTCATTTAATTTAGTTAATATTTTAGAACGAATAAATGTGATAATATAATTTTTAAATATATCATTAATAAATACATTCATAATTCCTTATAATGATATAATAAATTTAATTGTCAATTTATCTATTTATTTCTAATATATTATATAGATATATATAATGTTTTATATTAATAATAACATTAAAATTAGCATACAACATATATTAATATTATTTATAATATTATTTATTGTCGTTTGTATATACAATAAAGCATATATTACAAAATATTATTATGAAATTGATAAATATGAATTAATGCGCACTAAATATAAAAATATTATTAATCAACAAATAAATGAACTATCTGATGCAAAACAATTAGTTGATGCACAAAATGCTATTATTATTGAAATGCAACAACAACTAAATAATCAACAAAATATACAAAATATTGGTACTCAGAATTCTTCACATAATTCAGCATTAGTTGGATCTCAATTTACACCAAATGATGCATTACAAACATTAGCACCTTCTATACCACTAGAGAGTATTTCACCTCAATATAAATTAGGACCAAGTATGAATGTACCAATAACGAATGATCAAATAATGTCTAATTTAGCAACTCCAATCAATCAGTTAATTAATCAAAATTCAATTATAACCAATAATAATACATATGATACATTTTGGCAAGGTTCTAATTTAGCTCCTTCTAATATGAATTCCAATATCACTTCTATTTAATCCATTCCAATAAATTATTTCTAAATTCAAATAAAAAATCTTTATACATAATAGATCCATTTGCTATCATGTCTAATTTTTCTTCTAATTTTGCTGTATAATTATAATCCATCATAATAGGAAATTTTTTAATTAAATATTCTATTACTATTTTCCCTATTTCTGTTATCACTATTTTTTGCTTTTCATTTCCTACTAATATACTTTTTACATTATATAATATTTTACATATATTTGCATCTAATATTATATTTTTAATATTTTTTTTATAACCATTTATATTTTCAATTTTAGCATAATTATAGGTAAAAACTTTTTGTATAGAAGTTGCATATGTAGAAGGCCTGCCTATTCCATTTCGTTCTAATTCTTTTATTAATGATGATTGATTATAGTATTGTTTTGGAGTATTTAATGTTTCATTAGCTATAAATTTACTTAGTATTAAAATATCACCTATATTAATATTTAAAATTTTATCAGTATCATTGTTATTGTCATTGTTATTGTCATAAATTATTTTATAACCTTTTTCTATAGTATTTGATATAGAATGTATAAAATATGGTAAACATATATTATTATCAAAACTGTTATCATCTATATTTTTTTTATCTATTATCATTTCTATTTTAATATTAGTTATTTCATTAATACAAGGTATCATTTGACTAGCTATCGTTCTTAACCATATTAATTTATATAATTTTATTACATCTTCTATATTATTATATATTAATTTTTGTATATTGTCTATAGATGTATTAATATTAGTAGGACGTATCGCTTCATGAGCTCCTTGTGCATTTTTTAAACTTTTAAATTGTCTAAAATTAAAATATTGTTTGCCATATGTTTTATTTATATAATTCTCTATTTCATTAATACTATCTATTGATAAATTCGGTGAATCTGTTCTTATATATGTTATCAATCCTTTTTCATATAACATTTGTGCATATATCATTGTTTGTTCTGGTTTAAATTTATATTTATTGAATGCTTCTTGTTGCAATGTAGAAGTAATAAAAGGTTTA
>Ga0169931_10003548_pt1 | contig 24708 bp, 18 predicted proteins | sample Kivu_15m_20L_FD_129675 | JGI IMG/M metagenome (GOLD analysis project Ga0169931, IMG submission 129675) | Freshwater microbial communities from Lake Kivu, Western Province, Rwanda to study Microbial Dark Matter (Phase II) - Kivu_15m_20L... | ecosystem: Environmental > Aquatic > Freshwater > Lake...
ACCCAGCCTGCCGACCGCGAACAGATCTTCAGCTTTTATGTGGGTATCAATCGCTGATCATTCGCATCTGCGAATATCCAAAAGCAGCGATTATCGGCGGTACACCGCAGTTCTGCAGCTGCAAAATGTCGCCAGCCATCCAGCCTGATCTGCAGCAGTTGCTGCTGCAGATCCGAATATCCGGCTGACAGATTCCCGGCAGGCAGTTGCTGCCAGCTGCCGGTTGCCAGCGGACTGACATGACCCCGGCCCCCTGAGACCGCTCCTGCATAGCTCAGGTACAGCAGTCGATGCGGTGCCAGTGGCTCAGCAGCAATCGGCTCGCCAGCCACCGGCTGTCGCAAAAGTCGCCAGGTGGCAGCTTCTGCACCATCCTCCAGCAGCAGGTCCCAGTGCAGAAAAGGATGGTCGTGCCGCAGCACCGCAAATCTTCCGGACTGCTGCTTCACTGGCATGCTGCCGATTCCGACGGCAGCAGGAAAGTTCGCCCGTGACGCACCCGCAGCCGCCCCGAAATGACACGACGGATCGCTTCGGGATAAGCCAGCTTCTCCTGCTCAAACACCAGTCCTGCAAGCTGATCAGGAGTGCAATGATCCGGTACATCCACAGATCGCTGCAGAATAATCGGACCATGGTCGTACTGATTGTCGGCAAAATGCACGGTGCAGCCGCTGATACGCACTCCGCGAGCAATCGCGGCTGCGTGCACGTGATGCCCGTACTGACCATGCCCGCAGAACGCCGGAATCAGCGACGGATGGATGTTCAGCACTCGCAAATGAAAGTCGTCCGGAATCTGCAGCAGGCTGAGAAATCCGGCCAGTACGACAAAGTCGGCCTGCACCTGCCGGACGGCAGCAAAAACGGCCGCACTGAATTCCGCCGAACCGGGAAAATCACGAGGCCGCAAGACCTCAACGGCCAGCCCTGCAGCCCCCGCTCGCTCCACTCCACGACAGTCACGCTGACTGGAAATCACCAGCGGGATTTCCACCGGTAACTGCCCGGACCGCATCTGGTCCAGAAAGTTGAGCAGCGTAGTGCCACCGCCACTGATCAGCACCACCAGCCTGGCACGACGCCCCGAAACACCCGCTATGACTTCGGCGTCATCACCATTTATTGCTGCAGACACAATTCCCGATCCCGCCATGAATTCCTGGTTGCAGATTCCGTGAGCCACCCCGCTAATTCTGACGAAAAGTTGCCGGCTCGTCCACCAGCCGCAGCACTCGCTGCCGTTCGCGCCGATCCCGCTGCACTCGCGACCACACCGTCATCGCCACCAGCACAGCCAGCACGGCCGTCAACAGCACCAGCAGATCCCCAGGACGCTCCGAGTCTTTCTGACGCGCCTGAGCAGCAAGGGGCGAGTCAGCCGGAAGATCACCGTCACGAACCAGGCTGAGCACCTGCGAGGCTGTCGGGGTCCACTCAATGTGACCCGCCAGCAGCAATGGTGCCACTCGCGTCTCACTTTGCGCTCGATACACATACGTTTTGAAAAAACAGCCCGTAACCTGCACGGAATCAATCACCTCTGCGCCTGCCGGAAAATCCCGGGGCAGCGTCGGACAGACCACGACTGTCGGGATGTGCTGACTGTCTTCCGTGAACAGCCACAGCTCGTGCAGTGGCTGCCCCTGAAACAACTGTGGATCACCGGCATGAGTCATCACGCGACGGACATGTCCTCGCAGTGTCAGCAGACGGCCCTGCCAGTAATCCGGATTCTGGAAGATGTCCACAAACAGAGGAAAACGCGACGGCTGCTTCAGCCAGCCCGCAAAACGCGCATCGCGAGCATTCAGTTGGCGCTGCAGTCGCCTCAGCCCCTCGTCAAGTCGTCGCTGACAGTCCTCAGCTGCAGCACCGCCCGCTCGCTCCCGCTGATGCTGTTCCTCCAGTGACTGACGGTCCGCCACAATCCGCAGCTGCAGCTCGGAACGCAGCTGCTGCATACGCGCCAGCTGCTGCTCTGCTGCCAGCTCACGCTGAGCCGGCAGACTGGTCACCTGCAGCTGACGCAGCGTCTCATGATACAGCCAGCTTTCATCCGCAGTCAGTCGCCGGCGATTCACCACGTTGTCGAGAATCTCAGACCGCCAGGGAATGGGAGACAGCACCTTCAGGGATTCGGCAAAAATCAATGGACTGGTCCCCCACAGCTTAACAAACCAGCCCTTCAGCAACACCGGCAGGTCACGTCGCGGTGTCACAGGCCACGCCGTCGAAGTGTCCGGCTGAGCCGCACTGCGGAATCCAGTCGCATCGACAACCGCAATCGAACCAGGACGAGACAGACTGCGGAATGCCCCGCGCTGCACCGCAAACTCAGACGCCTCTCCCTCCAGTGCACCGCTGGCAGTGATCCGCACTGTGCCCGAAGGAGTAAAGATGCCGTACAAAACCACCGGACGCCCTGTGAATTCACCTGGGTGAGTCGTCAGATCCTGCAGCAGTGAATAACGAGCCAGGCCGGGAGCAGTGAAACTTTGATCCAGCGGCGAAACCAGGGTGCCATCCTGACCGGAAAACGGATCACGCTGCAAAGAGACTCGACCGCTAAGCGTCAGATTGCCCTGACCCCACGCCTGCCGACGTACCTGCTCGTATCGATAGAATGCCGACTGCCAGGCACTCTCAGCACCGATCTCATCCGGAATCCCCGCAGTAATCAGACGACGACGATTGATCGCCAGCCGAATCAGATCCGCATAGTCCGCCTCTTCATCCGGCGTCATGCCGGCCGTACCATGCTCGAAACGCCACGACCGCCCCACTTCCAGATCCACCGCCGAGACTCGCTGAATCGTCCAGTCCAGCTGACTGCGATCAATCCCGGCCAGAGTGTCAGGGGAAACATCAGCCGGTCGAGGTGACAGCGGGCGATCCTGATCCGGAAACCTGTCCGAAGGATCCAGCGGCACACGATCATTAAGCGGCGGCAGATCTTCGTCACCACCCCGCAGACGATCAGAAAATGGCATGCGATCAAGAGCCGGGAAATCATCGCCAGCCGACTGTGCCCGCGCAAATTGCAAAGTCTGAGGCCACAAGAGGCACAGCACGAGACCCGTCAGGATCGGCACCATGCGAGCGCACGGCATGCGGACTGTGCTTCCTGTGCTGCCGGAATCCCTGTTCACTGCGTCACCTCCATCTTCGCAAACCTCCGAATCTGCGCAGTCTAGAGTCCTGTACACAGGCTGCAACCGCCCGGCCCCGAAAAGCGCGCTGCTGACTCACATCCGAACAACGCAACCACCCCGCACCGGAACCACCAGCGCCCTGTTTGACAAACCTCCGGCGACACCTATCCTGCAAAGTCCACACGGAACGCTCGACACAAATTCAGTTGGAAACAGCACATGACAGGTTTTGCCACGCGACTGCACCAGCAGATCCAGCAAAAACAAACTCCAGCACTCATCGGAATTGATCCCCGCTGGGACTGGCTGCCCGCAGAGATTCGGCAGGCGGCGGAAACACCGGGAGGCCGTCACGAAGAGATCGTTGCACGCGGCTTCGAACGCTTCTCCTGTGAAATACTGGAACTTGCCGCCGAACATGTGGCGGTCGTGAAGCCACAGGTCGCCTTTTTCGAACAGTATGGAGTGCCTGGACTGCAGGCTCTGCAAAACGTCATGCGGAAAGCTCGATCGCTCGGACTGATCGTCATCGCTGACGCAAAACGCGGGGACATCGGAACCACGGCAGAAGCCTATGCTGCAGGCTGGCTGGCCGGGGAAGACCCGGAAGCAGCAGCATGGCCAGCAGATGCCCTGACCATTAATCCTTATCTTGGCGGGGACACTCTGGAACCTTTTGCCAGCCTGGCGCGAGAGCGCGGGGCCGGCCTGTACGTGCTGGTACGAACCAGCAATCCCGGAGCCGCCGAATTTCAGGACCGACTCACCGACGGAGCCGCCCTTTACAAGGCTGTCGCGACCGCCGTAGTACGAGTCTCAGAGAAATATCGGGGCGACGGAGCCGAATATGGGGATGTCGGGGCGGTCACAGGAGCCACCTGGCCACAGCAGCTGCAGGAACTCAGGTCGCTGATGCCCCGTGTCCCGCTGCTGGTTCCAGGCTACGGCAGCCAGGGAGGTACCTCGGCAGATGCAGCCGGGGCTTTCTGCCCTGACGGCCTCGGAGCAGTGGTCAATAGTTCACGAGGAATCAACTTTGCGTGGCGGCGTCCGGGTTATCAGGAACGATTTGGCGAGGCAAAATGGCGCGATGCCGTGGCCGAGTCAATTCGGGAAATGATTGCGGACCTGGCGGAAAATACGGCAGCGGGGGCTTTGAAAAAGTGAACCCAGGGCCCCCGCAGCGGGGGCAAAAAACTGCCCAGGCGGCAAAAAACGCGTAAATTAACTATGTTTCGCAGAGCCCGGAATACTGCGGGAAGGGAAAACCGGTGGATTTTTCCGGTCCGGTCTCATCCCTGCATTCACCGCCGGAAAATGCCACTTGCTGCCGATCGGCGGGGTTTTTTGTTGTGACTTGCCGAAAAACCTCGATAAACTGTCCGGATGTTTTACAAAGCTCTCCGTTTTCACTGGACGACGCAGTCCCCCGATTACAGTAGTCGGGGCAGTGTGACTGGGTGAATGCGGATCCCATTGTGGTTCAGGAGTTTTTCAGATGAGTACTCGTCGGTCGGCGATGAAGGTGTTGGTCGGTCTGGCCGCTCTGGCCGCAGTGCTGTTATCGGCAAGTTCCGGGATGGCGGATCCGAAGTCGGGCAGCAACCGACGTTCGCTGGTCATGAATCCAAAGTTTGACGCATCTGCTGAGCGGGTTGAACTGTTCAGCGGCATGGACGACGGTCGTCTGGAAACGAAGCTCGTCGCCAATGATTCAAAGGGTGGCTTCGTGTTCATCACGAATAACACCGACCAGACCCTGACTGTGGACCTGCCGAAATCTTTTGTCGCCGTACAGGTGCTGAAGCAGCTGGGCGGTGGCATGGGCATGGGTGGCATGGGCAACGGCGGGATGGGCGGCATGGGTGGCATGGGCGGCGGCATGGGTGGTATGGGCGGCGGCATGGGCGGCGGCGGCATGCAAAACATGGGCGGCGGCATGGGTGGCGGAGGCATGGGCGGAATGGGTGGCATGGGCGGAATGGGAGGCATGGGTGGTGGTGGCATGGGCGGGATGGGTGGCGGGGGTATGGGCGGGGGCGGATTCTTTTCCATCCCGGCTGAACGCACCCTGAAGGTCCCGTTTACGTCAGCCTGCCTGAATCACGGCAAAGCAGAACCCAATCCGTCAGCTCAGTACCGAATTGTCCGCGTCAGCGACTACACCAAAGATCCAGTGCTCGCTGAACTCATCACGATGGTGGGAACCGGCCGGGTTGATCAGCAGTCTGCTCAGGCTGCTATCTGGACTCGCACAGACAACATGACCTGGGAACAGCTGTCAACGAAGACAGTTCGTGGCATTCATGGTTTCCGTCGATACTTCCAGCCGGGCCAGATCGTTCAGGGCCAGCAGCTGGTGGTTGCCGCAGAAACTCGAGTTCGCGAACAGGGCAATCAGCAGCCTCAGCCTGAACAGCCTGCTGGCAATCGAGTTCGCTGATCTCAGAAAACAGGCCGAATGATCGCTGGCCAGTCTGCTCGGCAGACTGGCCTTTTTTTGTTTCGACGCACAGACGTTTGCAGGAGAGAAATGCTCGATGAGCGGGGCAAGGTCAGGTTTTGGTGTTCGAGTTATCAAAGATGGCCTGGTGTTCAGTGCTGCACATTTCATTACTTTCAATGGTAACGTGTGCGAGCGTTTGCACGGGCATAACTGGCGGGTTGAAGCGGCGATAGAAGGGGATCTGGACGAAAATCACTACGTATTTGACTTCATCGCGCTCAGAGACGGCCTGCAGGCACTGGTTGCGGAACTGGACCATTCAGTCCTGTTGCCGGACCGGCACAGGCAGATTCAAGTGGAACGATCAGAGGACGGTTCTGAAGTGACAGCTCGATTTGAAAATCGTCGCTGGCTGTTTCCCGCGGAGGACTGTCGAATTCTACCCGTGGAAAATACGACCGCGGAACTGATCGCTCGCTGGCTGTCTGAGACATTATGCGAGAGACTGGGGCTTAGAAGTCAGCGGGCTCTCAGCCGGCTGCGCATCAGCGTAGAAGAGAACTTCGGCCAGTGGGCTGACTGCTGGACGGCATTTTAAACATCGATTGCAGATCTGCGAAACGGACGGAAATCATGAGCGACGGCAAGCCGGCAATCATCAGCACAACGATGGAGACATTCCGTCAGGACGTGATTGAGCAGTCACAGGTACGTCCAGTGGTCGTAGACTTCTGGGCTGAATGGTGTGGCCCGTGTCGGCAGCTGATGCCGCTCCTTGAAAAACTTGCAACAGAAATGCGTGGAGCCTTCTGCCTGGTGAAGGTCAACGTGGATCAGTTGCCGGAGATTGCCGGGGCTTTCGGCGTGCAGTCCATTCCATTCGTGGTCGCCATGTCGGGCGGTCAGCCGGTCAGTCATTTTGCCGGACTCAAGCAGGAGACACAGCTGCGAGCATGGCTGCAGGAGTTTTTGCCATCACCGGCAGCAGAAGCGTGGGAGAAGGGTCAGCAGTGTGAGTCGGAGGGCAGGGTCGCGGACGCTGAGCTTGAATATCGCAAAGCCAGTGAACTGGAGCCAGAAGAAGCAACCTTCAGAATCGCCCACGCACGAGTCCTGCTGGAACTTAACCGCGATCAGGAGTCACGTGAGATTCTTGAAGAGCTGCAGAAGCGAGGATATCTTGAACCTGAGGCGGAGGTGCTGAAGGAACAGCTTGAGTTACGAAGCCAGGTGGAGGATTCCGGTGGTGTGATGGCGGCGAAACTGGCTTTGGAGGCAAATCCGAACGATCTGCGGGCAAAACTGCAGCTCGCAGAAGCCCTGGGCGCAGACAGTCGATTCGAAGAAGCCTGCGAATTGCTGCTGGAACTGGTCCGCCAGGATCGTGGCGGTCTGGGAACTCAGGCCAAAGAGGCCATGGTGGGCCTGCTGACTGTGATGGGGCCTAAGTCGAAACTGGCATCCGATTACCGCCGCAAACTGGCCACCGCATTCTACTGAACCACAGACTCCCCGGCACAAAAGGGAGCCCGCAGGGTCAGCGAACGGGCCCGCCCACGTACTGCCAGCAGACCCCGCAATCGCTCTATGCTGATCCGTGAGTCTCTTGCCCTGCGACGGTGAAACGGTGTTAATCGCCCTGTTAGTCGCGTTTCGCTCCGTCGAAACGAACCTCCTGCTTATTCACTGCCGAACCCGACGCTCAATTCCCTTTGCTCGCCTGGGTGGACACCTCCCCGGAATTCCCGGATTGCCATCGTTTCACCATCTCACTCTTGCCGTCTGTGTCTCCATGCCTCTGTGAAAGACAAACAGAACCGTTCGCCACAGCCTGATGCTCTCACAGAGCCACAAAGTCACGGAGAGACAGGCAAACCCAAGACGGATCACTTCCGCTTGCCGGGTCAGCCTGGTCGCCGTGTCGCTTATTTCTTCTCAGTCTCCGTTGCTTTCTGCTGAGGCTCAGGCAGTGCGATCACCGCTCCAGGAAACACGTGTCCGGTCGCATTCGTTGGAACACTGTAGACCGAGGTACGAGCCGTCACGATCAGAGAGCGACGATCTTTGCCTCCGAATGTGACGTTGGCCGGCTGCTCCGGCAGCGTGATAATTCCCAGAATCTGCCCGGCGGGTGAAACCACCTGAATTCCAGATCCGGAGGTGATGTAGAGATTGCCCGCCGTGTCGATGGTGAGCCCATCGCCGCCACCGGCAGATTCGCCGGAACGCTGCCGCAATTCAACCAGCACCCGACCGGTTCCCAGTTTGCCGGGCGCTTCCACCGGATAGGCCCACATCTGCTTTTCCATACTGGGAATGACATACAGCGTCTTTTCATCCGGTGACAGAATTACTCCATTTGGAGCTTTGCGATCGCTGATCAGTCGCGTGACTTTGCCATCAGCCGCGCGATAGTAGACCGCCTCAGTGCCCTGCGGCCACGGTTCGGGTGCACGGTAACGCGGGTCCGTGAAATAAATCCCACCCGCCTGATCGACAACCAGGTCATTGGGAGCATTGAATCTTTTGCCTTCATATTCAGCCGCCAGCACAAACTGCTGAGCATCTGAAAGGCGAAACATTTTCAGTCGCCCGTCCATTTCGCAGGCCAGCAGATACTGATCGTTCAGCATCAGTCCGTTGCAGTGACCGGCCGGTTCAGCGAATACGCTGAGTTTGCCGTCAGCATCCACCTTGTGGATGCGATTGTTCGGGATATCCGTGAACCAAACATTTCCGGCAGCATCAGCGGCAGGACCTTCAGTGAAGGCAAAACCGGTGTGCAGTTTTTGCACGGGCCCGGTGGGGCCGATACCCGGAACCTGTTCCTGCGCCAGACACACCAGCGAAGCCTGGACAGTTACAACACAGCAGAACAAAAAAATCTTCACAGCAGATTTCCTCCGACCCGTACTTCAACCTGTTCAGTTCACTGCAAACAGACGTCAGTCGGAAAGATACCCGGCCGTACCGCTGGCGGCAAATCAGCGTCGCTCAGTCAAATCTCAGGGTTACACCAATCCATACGAAAAAAGGCAGGGCCTTGCGGCCCTGCCTTCATGCGGCAATATCACTTGCCACGGGGGGGATCAACTCAGCAACAAATCAGTCGCTGCTCTTTTCGCCTGGGTCATCGCAAACGATCGTCAGGTTCTCGTCGCAGTCGCACTCGTCCGGAACGTCATAGTAAGATGAACCGTAGGTGCGAGACTTGATTCCGCCGCTGGCCTTGTAGGAAACCCAGCCAGAGGTGCTGTAGCTCTGGTCAACATTGCCGAATGCTGTCGCAACGTCGCTCAGTTCGCCAACGATTGCGCTCTGCAGTTCGCCCAGACCCACGATCATGCCCAGAACCAGGATAGTTGCTACCAGCACGATTTCAGCTGACACAATCACGCCAGCTTCGTCACTCAGAAAATTCTTGATCATTGTTGAGGTACTCTTTGTTTGTCTGTTACTAAGGAGAGAGAAAGAAATGTCGCGGCCATCAGGAATTCCGTTTCCCGACACAGTCAGGGTCGAATCTGCCGGACACCCACTTCGACAAGAGTGCTGACAGACCTGACGGTGACAGAAGACGCACAGGGATTTCAGAGAGATGTCCTGCTGCGTCACCGATGCTCACTCGACAGAAACACTGCATTGCGAAAGGCGATCCATTCGGACTCAATGGTGTGAAATCTGTTTGAAAAAAACCGTAATGTCGCCGTAAGTCCTTTGAAATCAACAGTTTAAAAACAAAAAACAAACTATCAAAAAACCGAACTGACATTGAAGCGACTCGCTGGAGTGCAACCGGCTGATCAAGGCGCAATTGATTTTTGTACAAAGACCTGAACAGTGTCGACCACTGTGCACAACCCCAGAGGACAGCTCTGTCGCAGCGGAAACAAATAAAAAAAGGCAGGGCCTTGCGGCCCTGCCTTCATGCGGCAATGTCACTTGCCACGGGGGGGATCAATTCAGCAACAAATCAGTCGCTGCTCTTCTCGCCTGGATCGTCGCATACGATCGTCAGGTTCTCGTCGCAGTCGCACTCGTCCGGAACGTCATAGTAAGATGAACCGTAGGTGCGAGACTTGATTCCGCCGCTGGCCTTGTAGGAAACCCAGCCAGATGTGCTGTAGCTCTGGTCAACGTTGCCGAATGCTGTCGCAACGTCGCTCAGCTCGCCAACGATTGCGCTCTGCAGTTCGCCCAGGCCCACGATCATGCCCAGAACCAGGATAGTTGCTACCAGCACGATTTCAGCTGACACAATCACGCCAGCTTCGTCACTCAGGAAATTCTTAATCATTGTTTGGATCTTTTCTGTTCTGTACCAAGGGAGAGAGAATGAGAATTGCCGGGCTCATCCAGAAATCCGTTTCTCTGCCGCTGACAGTGTCGAAACCGCCGGAAGCCACTTTCGACTACAACTTCCGGGGATCTGACAGCGACAAGTGAACGACAGGCTCTTCAGGGAGATGTCCTGACAATCCACCGATGTCTGCTCGACAACAGACTCTTAAAGCGAAGTCCGGTCCAATTTGAGACAGATGTGCCTTTTCCGCACACTCAAGCCCCTCCCCAAGAAACACAAATCCCTACGACAGAACAACTTACAGATTACAACAGCGACCTGCGGCAGTTTCCCCAATGCCCCGGCACGAACTTCAGCCGTGCAAATCGATTATCAGAACGAAAACCTGACAGTTCATTCCGCTGTACAAATTGGCGTCCAACGAAAAAAGGCAGGTCGCGGGCGACCTGCCTTCTGCACTGTTTTACAAGTCCGGCTGATCCAGGAGTCCTCAGTAGCTGCTCAGTAGCCGCTCAGTAGCTGCTCTTCTCGCCTGGATCGTCGCAAACGATCGACAGGTTTTCGTCGCAGTCACACTCATCAGGTACGTCGTAGTAAGATGCTCCGTAGGTGCGAGCCTTCACGCCGCCGCTGGCCTTGTACGAAACATAGCCGGAAGTGCTGTAGCTCTGGTCAACGTTGCCAAAAGCAGATGCCACGTCGCTCAGTTCACCCACAATCGCACTCTGCAGCTCTGCCAGCCCTACCACCATGCCGAGGACCAGGATGGTCGCTACCAGCACGATTTCAGCAGACACGATCACGCCATTTTCGTCGTTCAGGAAGTTCTTAATCATGGTTGTGCTCTTTGTTTTTCTGTGTTGATCAAGGAAGAAAGAAACTCTGTTTGTACCTGTTAGCCGGCCGAATTTGGCCGTAGTACAGACTGGTGATGGCATCCTGATACCGACAGGCAGGAGCAGACATCGGGGACTTGTGAAACAGTGTCGAATCCGCACCGCAATCGCTTCGACGAGATTGCAGGCAGACCTGCTGAACAAGCCCAGGGTTGTCTGCCGGGAGAACTTCGGGTGTCGATCAGTTCGACCTACCGAGCACTTTTTTTCCGGTCAGCTTCACCGTGCTGGACGTGAATGTGTAAAAGCGAACGGCGGACCATTGACAGACCAAAGATTTCTGAACACGCCCGAAACGCCCTCAAACAAACAACACAAACCCAATCCACACAACAGTTTGCGATTGTTCAAGAAAAACTTTTTGAAACCTGACACATAACAAAATGCTCAGCCGACTGATGCCGCAAGGCAACATGTGGAGCACAAATTGATGCAACTGCGTTCCCCGCCGGCAACATGTTGTCGCAAGGCAACAACCGCGGCATTTCGGTCCATAAGGCAGAGTCTGAATTTTCCGGAGGAACACCGATTCAAACAGTGGGCACTTGCTTTCCCCATATGAATGGCAGGAGAATACATCCACACCGGTGCGTTGCCGGCACCTGATCCCCGTTCCCTGGTATCCCGATATTGCCCATGACTGCGTTTGCAGGCACAAAGGCTGACCAGCCTGATTTTGCAGGACTCGCCGCAAACACTGTCGGCGTTCCGGCTGCAGGATCGTCGCGTTCAGTATTTAGCGACCATGTGTCGCGCGGTCGCGTTCTCTGCCGCCCGGCACTGTTCTCACTGGTGCTGATCGTCAGCTGGCTGTACACAAGCCAAAACTCCACCGGCCAGCAGGCCTCAGTGCCGCCACAGTCGCAACCGCCGGACACCACAGCAAAGTCAAACCCGCAATCAAACGACTCAAATGCACCGTTCGCTGATCTGTTGACGGCAGATCTGAAGCAAACCTGGAAAGCCTACCCCCGCGAATCTCTGGAAGGCGCTGAAGCAGACTGGTCCGTTGTCAAAGACCCCGCAGACTCCGAACCAGTCCTGATCTGCCGCGGTCGCATGAAAGGATTCCTCTGGACTCTGGAAAAATGGCAGGATTTTGAATTCACCGGCGAATGGAAGTATCCCGAGGACAACGACGGCAACAGTGGCATCCTTGTGCATACTCAGCGCGAAGACCGAATCTGGCCGACCGCTATTCAAATCCAGCTGCATCAGCCAAAGGCCGGCAGTATCTTTCCCGGCGGTGATGCAGTATCCGACAACATGCTCGAAGTGGCAGACGGTCTCGCAAGGCCAATCAATTCGTGGAATGAATGTCGTGTCATCTGTCAAAGCGGCCGAATCTCAGTCGAGATCAACGGCAAGCGGGCCGGTGAAGTCACCGGAGCACGTCCTGTGGGCGGCCACCTCGCTCTGCAAAGCGAAGGCTCTGAGGTGCACTTTCGCAGACTCAGAATTCGCCGGCTGACCGCAAAAGACTCTGCCACACCGCCTGACAAACCCGCTCCCGTTTCCACCCAGCCGCCGTCCGTCACAGAACAGGTCAGCCTGAACCCGGGATAACTGACTGTCGACTTCGCGCTAAACGTTCGTGCTGCCGGCATCCAAAAGTTGTTGTGTCTGGGCAGCAATTTCCAGACCGCCGGTTCACACATCCACCAGCCTGTATACGACAGGACAGACGCCAGTACGCCGCAAGGAATCAGATTGATCAGCTGATGACCCCTGGCGATGTTGATGATCAGACAAATGGAATTTGTGAAATTCGCCCACAGTGTCCCACCGCCAGCCGCAATATTCGCCTTGCTCTTTACTCCGCCAGGAATAATTGTCACCCCCCCGAACAGGCTGGATGCCACGCTGGAAATCGCCATCGCCAGCATGATCACCTACATCGCCACGGTGTACCACAGATCCCGACGAGCCAGCAGGACGGCGAAATCAGGCTCGGCCACGTGCATGGACACACCCTTTGGAATGGCAATCAGGAACTTGCCTTCATTCATGGTGCCCGGATTCAGCGCCAGCTGAAGTCCTGTTCCAGGCACAACCGCCAGCAGCTGCGAGAGCAAAATCTGAAGCAGACGCACCTTTTTCTGCGCCGCCCAGCACAAACAGGGCAACCAGCGTGACGGCCGATGTGATGAACACAGGCGTTGTCAGACCAGACGCATACTGCGGTATCGAAATCACAAACTGATGGAATTCCCTGGCCACAGGCTTCGGCATATTCGCGCCGCTGGGCTGGTAAAAGGCCCGTTTCAGAACTCCAGCTTCCGACACAAAGTCCTGCAGTCAATCGCTTTATGAGAAAATACGATTATCATTCCGATGCGGGCGACAACTGGAAAAAGCTTCCGGCAGGCCCCAAACCCACAGGTTCCGCCGGCGCACATTGCCAGATTCCAGCCAACAAACAGGGGCCAGTCAGATGAATCGGAACAGCAGTCATCCCCCAGTCGCCTTCAAAGCCTTTCTCTGTAATGCAGACGGTGTGATTCAGCAGGTGGCCAGCGACGGTCCGCCGGACTGCATTGGTCGGCCTCTGCTGGATTGCCTGTCTGCTTCCGATCTGCCCGCTCTGCGACAGCACTGGCACGAGATGCTGCAGTCCAGAGCCGGATTTCAGATGCAGGCAGAATTCGCGGCAGTCCCCGATGATGCCCCCGTCATCTGGGCTGTGCACGTGTCGCCGCTGCGTCTGGCAGATGTCGCAGATTTGTATCTGGTGGCCCTGCACAGCGGACTCGGAACACCCACATTCGGACCCGATGAAGTGGTCCGCTGTCGCGCTGTCCTCAATACTGCAGTAGATGCAATTATCACCATTGATGAACACGGGATTATTGCCTCTGCCAATCCGGCAACCGCTCGATTATTCGGGTACTCCGAACCCGAACTGAAAGGCAAAAATATCTCCATGCTGATGCCGGAGCCCTGGCGTTCCGAACACGACGACTATCTGTCTCGCTATCTGCAGACAGGCCGGGCACGCATCATCGGCATCGGTCGACAGATCAAGGCACTCCGCAGCAATGGTCAGGAATTCCTCGTACACCTCGCAATCAGCGAATTCAGCGTCGGCGGACGACACTACTTCACAGGCATTGTCCGCGACCTTTCCGACCTCGAACGTGTGCAAAAACAACTGCTCCAGTCCGAAAGGCTCGCTGCCATCGGACAAATGGTCACCGGACTGGCACACGAAAGCCGCAATGCTCTGCAGCGCGCACAGGCCTGCCTCGACATGCTGGCACTCGACCTCGAACATCAGCCCGAACAACTGGACCTCGCCAAACGAGCACGCAACGCCCTGCAGGATCTGCATCGGCTGTACGAAGAAGTACGCAGCTATGCAGCACCAATTCACCTCGAATTCCGGGATTGTGACCTCAGCTCCATCTGGCGAAAAGAATGGGACAACCTGGCGACAGCCCGCCGCGATCGTGCAGTTTCCCTGCAGGAACAAATCGCTCAGGAATCACCGCGCTGCGAGGTCGATATTCACCGTATGGAACAGGTGTTTCGCAACATCCTTGAAAACTCCCTGCACGCCTGCAATGATCGGGGCTGCATCACTGTGCAGACACAGCTGGCTGAACTGGATGGGCGACCGGCCCTGCTGATCCGCATCAGCGACAACGGCCCTGGATTCAGGCCGGAAGCCGCCCAGCAGGTGTTTGAGCCGTTCTTTACCACGAAACAAAAAGGCACCGGACTCGGTATGGCCATCGTCCAGCGCATTCTGCACGCACACGGCGGCACAATTACTGCAGCCAACGGGCAACATGGGGGGGCCGAAATTTCGCTGCTGCTGCCGCGAATGCACTCCTCCCGCGGAGGCCACAACGCCTGATGCTCAAAACAGGGCCGCCGCACCAGCGATTTTCGTGGTTTGGGAATGCCGTTCGCTGACAGAAAACTCGCGGCTGCAAGCCAGTAAATCCCTGACTTTTGCAACCAAAACATGTGACACAAACGCACACTTGTGCGCCGTTTGGCACACAAGTGTGATTTTCTGCTGGCTGGGCGGTCGTCAGGACTGTCAGAGGGGCTGCAATCGCAGCGGGACGGAGGCATCCATGTCATCACCGGCATTCAGTCTGCTGATCGTTGAGGACGATCCTGATTTTCGCGAGACTTGTGCGCGGTGGATGGTCCGCAAGGGACACAGCGTCGCTACGGCCGCCAATGGTCATGAGGCTCTGGAATTGTGTGACCGCCGCACTTTTGACGTAGCGGTTGTGGACATGAACATGCCGGGACTCACAGGTCTCGAAGTTCTGGAACGCATGAAATCTGCCCAGACAGAAACGGAAGTGATCATCCTGACGGGGCAGGGCACGATCGAAAGTGCCGTAAATGCCATGAAGCTGGGTGCCTGCGACTATCTGACAAAGCCGTTTCCGATGGACGAGCTGGAGCAGCGCTGCCTGATGGCGTGGGACCGCAGTCGCCTGCAGCGCGAAAACCGGCAGCTGCGAGCAATTATCGAACGTTCGCACGCCCCGGTGAAGATCCTCGGAGAATCGCTGCGGATGAAGGAGGTCTTCCGACTGATCGAACGGGTAGCACCGACTGACAAACCCGTGCTGATTCAGGGCGAAAGCGGGACGGGCAAGGAACTGGCTGCACGGGCACTGCAGCAGCAGAGTCACCGGGCCGGACGCCCATTTGTTACGATCAACTGCGCGGCCTTGCCGGAGCAGCTGGTGGAAAGCGAGCTGTTCGGGCATCGCAAGGGCGCCTTTACAGGTGCCACAGAGGATCGTGCCGGGCTGTTTGAAGTGGCCGACGGCGGGACTTTGTTTATTGACGAAATCGGCGAGCTGCCAGGAGCACTGCAGCCCAAACTGCTGCGAGCTCTCGAAGATGGCTCAATCCGCCGAGTCGGCTCCCACCGTGAGCGACGGGTGGACGTTCGCCTGATCGCCGCCACAAATCGCAATCTGGCAGACGAGGTTGCTGCGGGCCGTTTTCGGGAGGACCTGTATTATCGAATTAACGTCATGTCGCTGGAGCTGCCGCCGCTGCGAAAACGTGAGGGTGATGTGGCTTTGCTGGTAAAAAGCTTCCTCGGAGCCGGCTGGACGGTCACTCCCGAAGCAATGGCCGCGATTGAACGCTGCCAGTGGCCCGGCAATGTTCGCCAGCTGCGAAACGCCATCGATCGGGCTCAGATTCTGGCAGACGGGCATGTGATTACGCCGGATGATCTGCCGTCCGAGGTTTTGCCGGGATTTGAGCCGGTGAACGGCAGCTTAGCCCCTGCCCCCGCAGGCTTCCGGATCTCGCCGCCACGTTCTCTCGGACCGGAACGCAATGGCGGCGGAACGGTTCCAGCAGGCTCCGGAGGCGGTGAACTGCCATTTCGTCTCGAGGATCTCGAGAAGGCTCATATCCTGGAAATTCTGCGACAGCAAAATGGCAATAAGGCGCGCGCAGCACGCGTGCTGGGAATTCACCGTCGCAAATTGTACCGGCTGCTGGAACGCCATGGCCTGCACGAGGAACGTCCGGTGATTTGACCAAACAGGCTGCCCCGCCCGAAAACTCCGTAAACACTCGCCAGGAAACCACGATTTCCCCCCAAAATTCCCCGGGATTGCCGGCCCTGACACGTTAAAGCGGCTAGACTGATGGCAGCAGCGGTCATTGAAATCTGGACTGGAAGCTGCGCAGTGAGTGGCCGGGGACGTGCATGCGACGCATCAGGCTGGGTGCCGGAATTCTTAATCAGACGCCACTGGACTGGCAGGGCAATGTCCGGCGGATTGTGCAGGCGCTGACGACAGCCCGCCAGCAGGGTGTGCAGGTCCTTTGTCTTCCAGAGCTGTGCCTGACCGGATACGGCTGTGAAGATATGTTTCTGGCTCCGCACGTCTGGCGCACGGCGTGGCAGCTGCTGCAGGATGTCATCCCCCACACTCGCGGCCTGCTGGCGACAGTCGGTTTGCCGCTGGCGGTGGGAAACGGCGTTTACAACGCGATTTGTGTGGCCGTCGACGGACAAATTGCAGGATTCGTCTGCAAGCGACATTTGGCAGGTGACGGGCTGCATTATGAGCCTCGCTGGTTTCGCCCGTGGCCGGCAGGCCAGCGCAGCGGCTACACCGCTGCCAGCAAAGAATGGCCGATCGGCGATCTGCTGTTTGACTGCGACGGACTGCTGATTGGTTTCGAAATCTGCGAAGACGCCTGGGCAGCCGATCGACCGGGGGCCGAAATGTCGCGCCACGGCGTTGACATTATTCTGAACCCCAGTGCCAGCCATTTCGCCTTCGGCAAGCACGAGGTACGTCAGCGGTTTGTACTTGACGGATCACGAGCATTCGGCTGCGGATATGTCTACGCCAATCTGTGCGGCAATGAAGCGGGTCGAGCTATTTATGACGGCGGCGCTCTGCTGGCAGCCGGTGGCCGGCTGCTGGCGGCCGGCCCGCGATTCAGCTTCCATGAAACCGCTGTTGTCTCAGCCACAATCGACGTGGATGTGCTGCGTACCAGACGCGCTGCCGTACACTCCCTGCCCGTCGATCTGACGGGCCGAACGGCCGGCAGAATCATTTGTATTCCGGAAACAGCCATCTTTAACGATGCGGCGGGCCCGGCCACTGCAGCTGACGCTCAGCCGGCGGTTGACACAGAAATCACTAAAAACTGCAGTAAAGAAGCAGAATTCGTCCTCGCCGAAGCCCTCGGCCTGCACGATTATCTCCGTAAAACACGCTCACGCGGCTTTGTAGTCAGCATGAGCGGCGGAGCAGATTCATCGGCCTGCGCGGTCCTGATCCGAGCCATGGTTGAACGCGGTCTGCAGGATCTGGGTGCAGCCGGACTGCGGCAGCGGCTGTCGTATATACCGGGACTCGCCAACGCAGAAACAGCCGCTGATTTTATGCACACGCTGTTTTCCGGAGTCTATCAGGCAACTCGCAACAGCTCCCGCACAACTCGCGAAGCCGCTGCCGGGGTGACTCAGGCCGTCGGTGGCCGCTACCACGAAATCAGCATCGACGAAACTGTCGAAACATACACTCAACTCGTGCAGCAGATGATCGGTCGACCACTGTCGTGGCAGACGGACGACGTGGCCCTGCAAAATATTCAGGCTCGCAGTCGGTCTCCCGGTGTCTGGATGCTGGCAAACGTCACCGGCTCCCTCCTGCTTGCCACCAGCAATCGTTCAGAAGCTGCTGTTGGTTATGCCACAATGGACGGCGATACCTCCGGAGGGCTCAGCCCGCTCGCAGGCATCGACAAATCGTTTCTGCGACGCTGGCTGATTCTGATGGAAACTTCTGGTGTTCCCGGCATTTCACCACTGCCGGCTCTGCGCCTCGTAAATGCTCAACAGCCCACCGCCGAACTGCGTCCCGAACAATCCGGGCAAACCGACGAAACTGACCTGATGCCCTATGATGTGCTGGAACGCATCGAAGAGCTGGCCATCCGTGATCGACTCAGCCCCCAGGAAATTCTCTCCACACTGCAAATGTCAGGCACAGCCCAAACGGCTGAAAAAACAATCGAATGGGTTCGCAGATTCTTTGGATTATGGTCTGGAAATCAGTGGAAACGAGAACGATTTGCACCCTCTTTCCATCTTGATGATCGCAATCTGGACCCGCGATCCTGGTGCCGTTTTCCCATTCTTTCGGGCGGTTTTGCATGGGAACTGCAGCACCTGCACGCTGCGGAAACCCCCAGTACTGATTGAACAGACACAAACTGTCCAGGCCTGCATACAGAACAGAACCTGTATCTGTTAATTCCGAGACATTGCCATTTTTAAGCGGAATTTGCAGAACTCTGGTTTGAAACACTCTCAAGTCAGTGCTAAGAAATGCACAAGTCACGATGACATAAATTGACATTGCAGGGCAGCAGGTTTACTCAGGGGACGGCTTTCCCCATGCCGTACTCCAGCTTATATGGGGTGATTTAAGGATCCGCAAATGGCCAAGCGTGCCGCCGCCGGCAGAGACGATGTAAACGTCTCCAAAGAAGTCCGGGCACTGGTTGAAGGAAACAAAGAGATTCGTGGCCCGGAAGTCATCGCCATCCTGAAGGAAAAGTATCCTTCCTACGCCTTCAATGAAAACAGCGTCCAGGTGGCATTTGCCAATGCTCGCCGCAAACTGGGCCTGACTCGCACAATCAAAAAACGTCCGGCCAAACGTAAAGCCGGTCGTCCCGCTGCCGTCGCTGCACCCGCTGCTGCACCTGCAGCACCATCAGCAGGCGTCAACATGGCAGCCCTCACCGCTGCAAAGGATCTGCTGAAGGCCTGTGGTGGTGATGTCGCCGCCGCTCAGACCGCTATCAAGCAAATTGTTGTGCTGATGAACTAAAGCCAACGCGGACATTACGGCCTGTCTTCAGGACAGGCCGTTTTTTTGCGCCTGTGAAATGTCAGGACAGCCACGACTGCATAACAGTCCCGCCAACGTCTGTCAGACGAAAGTCACGGCCCTGAAATCGGTGGGTCAGCTTCAGATGATCCAGCCCGAACAGATGCAGCATCGTCGCCTGCAAGTCATTCATGTGGACCGGCTTCTCCTCCACTCCCCAGCCAATCTCGTCGGACGCCCCCCAAATCTGACCTCCGCGAATACCGCCTCCCGCCATCCATAAGCTGAAGGCAAATGGATGATGATCGCGACCAGTATTGGCTGCTCGCCCCTTGCGATTTTCACCCAGTGGCGTGCGTCCAAACTCGGCACCCCACACAACCAGCGTTGTGTCCAGCAGACCGCGCTGCTTCAGATCCCGCAGCAGGGCAGTAATCGGCTGATCCACCACCCAGCAGTTGTAGGGCAGGTCCTTATTCAGGTCACTGTGCTGATCCCATGCTTCATAAATGATATTCACAAAACGCACACCGCGTTCTACAAGTCGCCGAGCCAGCAGACAGTTGCGAGCGTAAGTACGATGAGCCTCAGCGACGTTGCCACGCCCCGTCGCCTGCGGATGCTGTTCCCGCTCAACACCATACGCCTCCAGAGTACTGCGGGACTCACCCGCCAGATCAATCAGCTCAGGAGCCGCCGACTGCATCCGAAACGCCAGCTCGTAGTTTCGAATGCGACTGTCAATTTCCGGATCCTGAACCTCGGCCACTCGCGACTGATTCAGCCGCTGCAGTGCGTCCAGCGTCCTCCGATGCGCAGCCGCTGATACACCCGACGGATTCGCCAGATTCAGTACGGCCTCCCCCTGATTTCGAAACAGAACGCCGGCATAATGCGACGGCAGAAACCCGCTGCCCCAAAGCGATGCACCACCGCTTGAACCACGCCCGCTGGTCAGCACCACATAACCAGGCAAATCCTGCGATTCCGAGCCCAGACCATAGTTCAGCCAGCTGCCGATCGTGGGCAATCCAAATGTCGCTCGACCACAGCTCAGCAACAACTGACCCGGATGATGGTTGAACTGTTCGGAAAACATCGAACGAACCATCAACATGTCATCCGCACAGGTGGCCAGCTGCGGCAAATAGTCACTAAAATCCATCCCGCACTGACCATGCTTCCGCCAGCGCCGCGGTGATCCCAGCAACACCGCAGACTCCTTCTGAATAAAAGCAAACCGCACCTTTCTGACAATCTCCTCAGGCAGCGGCTGACCATTCAGCTCCGCCAGTCGCGGCTTGGGATCAAACAGGTCCAGATGCGAAGGAGCTCCGGCCTGAAACAGAAAAATGCAGTGCTTCGCTCGGGGAGCAAAATGAGACAGAGTCGATTGCAGACTGTCGCTGGCAAAACCTGGCTGGCCGGCAAGGACACCGTCCCCCTGCAGCAGCGCAGCCAGTGCCGCTGACCCAATACCACTGGCGGATGAAGTCAGCCAGCGACGTCGAGTTTCAGCAGCATGCCGGCAGGTCAGCCGCTCCAGCTCCGCCTCGAAATTCGTCATGATTCACTCCCGCGTAATGAATTCATCAAGGTTCAGCAAAGTCCGACACAGGCCGCGCCAGGCAGCCGCATCAGCATCGGCTGCGGACATGTTCTCTGCCAGCGCCAGCTGAGTTAAGTCCTGCTGCAACTGCCGCAGCTCACCAAGCTCAGACACGGCTGGTGACCTGCCAAGACACAACTGAAAAGCCAGTTCGATTCGCCCTTCAGCTGTCAGCTGATCAGACTTACCCAGCCGCTCAGCAAATGCGGCCGCACATTCCGCAAACACTTCATTGTTCAGCGTGACCAGCGCCTGCAGTGGTGTATTCGAAACCCCGCGTTCAAGGCAGGTCAGGTTGGCATCCGGACAGTCGAATGCTGTCAGACTCGGATGCGGTGACGTACGCTTGAAAAACGTATACATCCCACGGCGATAACGATCCGCCCCGGAGGACTCCACCCACTTGAAGTTCCCGGCATAACTCAGCTCAGCGATCCCCGCTGGCAGCGGAGGAAACACACTGGGGCCACCCACCCGATCACTCAGCAGACCCGCAGCCTGAAGACTGATGTCACGCACAATTTCTCCCTCCGCTCGCAGTCGATTCTGACGTGCCAGCAAACGATTCTCAGGATCCACCGCCTGCAGATCCCCTCGATGACGAGAGGACTGCTGCCACGCAGCAGACAGCAAAATCAGTCGTATCAGCTGCTTTCGAGACCACGGCTGCGCCGCTCCGGAAACAGGACTCGACTCCGCAACAGAGATCCCGGCAAATCGAGCAGCCAGCCAGTCCAGCAGTTCCGGGTGCGTGGGAGCTTCTCCGCGAACCCCAAAGTCGCCCAGCGTTCGCACCAGCCCCCGACCAAACAAATGCGCCCAGATGTGATTCACGGCGACTCGCGGTGACAGTGGATTGTCCGACGCAACAAGCCAGCGAGCAAAATCGAGACGGTCCGGCCGACGGTCAGCAGATCGTGATGTCAGCGGGGGCAGAATTCCCGGCGCAGCCGGTGTCACCTCCAGATCCGTTAACGGATTAAGAAACTCGCCGCGGTGCAGCACGAAGGTACGACGCGGAGACTGACTGCGCTGTTGTAAAACACGAACCGTGATCTCAGGTTTTGCCGGCTGTGTCTGCAAATGCTCATCCAGACGAGCAGCCAGAGGCTTCAGATCAGCCTGCTGCCGATACCAGAATTGCCGCAGCGACTGCTGTTGCGCAGCCTTTCGCCTGGCTGGAGCAAGCTGCAGAATCACCTGAATCTCTTTGGGCAGCTCCGCAGGCACCTGCTTTGACTGCAGCAGTTCACGCTGCTGCTGTTGCCAGCCTTCAAACTCGGCAGTTCTGGATTCGCCAGCCGCTGCAAGTTCCCGCTCCAGTTCACTGCGACGACTCTCAAACGCCAGCTGCAGCGCCGGCCAGGCCGCCACATCCGCCGCAGCCGTCGGTACTGCCGCTGTTGACTCATCCGCATTATTGAATACGGAAAACAACTGATAATACTCTCGCTGAGTCAGCTGCTCATACTTGTGGGAATGACAGCGAGCACAGCCCACCGTCAGCCCCAGCCAGACCTGCCCCGTCGTTTCTGTTCGATCAAAACAGGCCTCAACCCGAAACTCCTCCTGATCCGTACCCCCTTCGGTATTCGTGAGCGTCTGGCGATGAAAAGCAGTCGCCAGTTTCTGCAGCGGTTCCGACTCAGGCAACAGATCACCCGCCAGTTGCTGAATCGTAAACTGATCGAACGGCAGATCCTGATTGATCGCGTCGATCACCCAGTCCCGATAACGCCATGCGTCAGGTCGAGCATTGTCCTTTTCATAGCCATCCGAATCCGCATAGCGCGCCAAATCCAGCCAGTGGCGGCCCCAGCGCTCACCAAAGTGCGGCGAAGCCAGCAGTCGGTCAACCACCTGCGGCCACGCATCCGCTGATGTGTCGCTGACAAACTGCTGCACCTGCTCTGGAGTTGGCAGCAGACCGGTCAGGTCCAGCGAAGCACGGCGTATCAGAGTCTCACGCGACGCAGGCGGAGACGGCCGAATTCCCCTCGCTGACAGCTTCTCCGCGACAAACAAATCAATCTCATTCCTGCTCCACCCCGCAGCATCAGCCGACGGAGCCGGCGGGACCTGCTGCCGCCTGACTGGCTGGTACGCCCAGTGCAATGCAGCCGCAGACGGCAAAACAGATTTTGGCCACGGCAAGCCACGCTGCAACCAGTCTGTCAGCAGTTGAATCTGCTGCCCGGAAAGTCGCTCACCCTCCGGCGGCATTTGCTCATCCGCACTGACACTGCGAACCCGCTGCAATAAACGGCTGGCATCCGGCTGACCCGGAACAACCGCAAGGCCACTGTCACCGCCATTCAGAATCAGAGCGCGGTCATCCAGACGCAGACCAGCCTCCCGCCGCTCTGCACCATGACAGGACCAGCAGCGAGCCTGCAGCAGATCACGAACGACGCCAGCCAGCTGCTGATCGTCCGCAGGCGACGCCACACTCGACTGCCCCGGCTCGTCCGGCTGACAGACCATCGCAGCACATTCCGCAGCCAGCAACAGGCACAGAATTCCCGACACGATCTTCTGAAACAGCATACAGGACTCCCCTGAAGCAGCACCTGAACTTCGCGCGAAAAAAAGCCCGGCTCTGTTGGCCGGGCCGGATTCCTGATGCTGACGCGGCATCCCGCGAACCCCGCTGGCTGCCCTCAGACAAATGGCGTGCGGCCAGGAATGGCCACCGGCGGCGTCGGCACGTCCGCCCATTCATACGCTTTGGGACTGAGGTCTTCCTTTGAATTCAGACAGGCTTCCCAGGTCAAACGCTGTCCGGTATACGCAGCCATGCGACCAGCAATCGCCAGCAGCGTCGATTTGCACATGTAGTCACCGTTATTGATGACCTTGCCGGCACGAATCGCAGCAAACAGCTCGTTATGCTCGATCTGGTACATGTCGCCGTCCGGACCACTGTACTTCCAGATCTCGTTGCCCGCCAGATCCGTGATGCGGTGAGACATCACATCCACTCGACCCTTCGTGCCGAATATATAGTCTTCCACTTCATTTTCACAGTTGGGCCAGTGACGGCAGCGAGCAAATGCCTTCACACCGTTTGCCCACGTGTAGACAACATCAAAATGATCGTAGATGTTGCCATAGCGAGCATCAGTGCGGGCCTGACGGCCACCCGAGCCACTGATAACCGTTGGTGCCACATCATTCATGGCCCACATCATCTTGTCGAGACTATGAATGTGCTGCTCAACGTTGAAGTCACCCGACAGCCACGTGTAGTAATACCAGTTGCGCAACTGGTACTCCATTTCGCTCTTGCACTGATCACGCTGACGACGAGGATCCCAGACACCGCCTGTCATGTAACTGCACTGCATCGCAACAATCTCACCAATTGCCCCGTTGCGAATCTGCTCGAAAGTTGCGCGCTTGCCCGGGTGGTAACGCCAGCACAGCCCCGATACCAGATTCAGATTCTTCTGCCTGGCAATCTCTGAGGATTCCATCACAGAACGAACGCCCGGACCGTCCACCGCTACAGGCTTTTCACAAAATACATGCTTGCCGGCATCCACAGCAGCACGCAGATGCTGCGGGCGGAAATGCGGAGTCGACGCCAGCAGCACGACGTCGCAGCTGTCAATCACCTTCTTGTAAGCATCAAAGCCGGACACACAGTGAGCATCATCCGCAGTCACCCGAGCCGGCTGGCCATCTTTGTTAAACATGCGACCAAGCTGACGACGGGCACGAGCCACGGCGTCGTCAAATACATCTGCAATTGCCACCAGCTCAGTGCCAGGATCTGCATTCAATGCCTGCTCAGCGGCACCCGTTCCGCGACCACCGGCACCCACCAGACCAACCTTCAGCCGATCACTGCCCCCGGCCCACACCCCGGCAGACACAGAAGATGCCGTCGCAATAACCGCTGCGGCAACAGTAGTACCGGCAAGAAAGTCACGGCGGGAT
>Ga0169931_10003550_pt1 | contig 24705 bp, 18 predicted proteins | sample Kivu_15m_20L_FD_129675 | JGI IMG/M metagenome (GOLD analysis project Ga0169931, IMG submission 129675) | Freshwater microbial communities from Lake Kivu, Western Province, Rwanda to study Microbial Dark Matter (Phase II) - Kivu_15m_20L... | ecosystem: Environmental > Aquatic > Freshwater > Lake...
AAAAATGATGTTGTCAATAACAACATAGTAAAAATGATGTTGTTGGAGATTGACTGAAAAACGGAATATTCTTAGGATTAAACTAATATTAAAGAGGGCTTAGGTTCATTTAAATCAGTATTTAATGAGATAAAGAGGATAAGCCCGACGGCTCTTGTAGACTACGTAGATGTTAGATCCCTGGAAAACGGCAGTCATCGACTAATATCTTATCTTATTCACCTTATCTCTGAAATCAGTGTCTTTTATAGAGCCGCTTTGAGCTGTCGCTGGTTGGCTGTGGCCGACTAGTACTTCGCAGAAGAACATCGAGCGTAGGTTAGTGCCTCCTACACCAAATATTCCGCCTGTTTTGCCTTAGTCGTAGCTGTAGTTATGGGAGTACTCTGACTTCTAGGCGAAATAGATGCCCCTCCCCAGCAGATTGTCAGTACTGGAGTAGTTAATGTTAAAAGATTCCTCTTTGTCCTGATAAATTTATTCGGGAGCAGTTTTGCTTGTGCCGTGGTATAGCTCCATCGACTTTATTGGTCCACCTGTCAAAACCTATAGAGACTTCCTCTACTCCCAGTACTTTTTGAACAAAATTTTGTTTTGTATTCTCAGCAGCTGCTTAATGCTACCTTGCTTGAAGCGGGATTGCACATGCATAAACTCAGGAGTGTTGCTGGCCACTTAAGATGTTTAAATATCTTGTTTTTGAGGCACCCATGTCCCAGGAAAGACTACACTTGAGGTACTGTTAGGATCTTTATTCTTGGTCATTATACTTAACATCTTTTCAGCCTTATCAAACGCTTTTTCGTCTAAGGACTTTATGATCAGTCGTTTTTTGCTTTATAAAAACTCTGTTTCTGTCATGCCGTCGTCGTCTTACAACACATCCCTTATACTTTAGTAGTCTTTTTGCTAAAAATGTTAAGGCAGCTACAACTGCTTCTATACTATTTGTTTTTCGATAAGCGAACCAACATCACCAACTGCTTTTTGCACATAATTGATACTTTTACCTTAGATTTAGTGATAGTAGCACACTTAGCACATTTTAACCTTGTAAAGGACCTGTAGCTTATCTTAGTAGGCATCTGCTTTGTTCTGCTCTTATTATTTCTGAAGCTTCCTTTTGTAGCCTGAGAACAAGTTTATTTGCATATTATTCGTCAGATCGATCTAGTATACCCCCAGAGAAAGACCCACTTATCCGTCTACCTTATTGCGTATAGCCTCTAGTACTTGATCTCTTTGAATTTTTGGAAAATCATACCTTTTGCCATTCAGATCGAACTGGACTTGATTAGTGCCTACGAAAAGGGGAAAACGTTTGCCACTCTGCAAGTGAACGATAGCGTTTTAACTTCTGATAAAGCTATGCGAGTTGTGGGTTATTTTGAGGTCGTCGTTGTCGAGAATTACAGTGTTTTGTTTCTGATTAATGGCAGACTATATCTTGAGGTTGCCTGTTTGCGAATAGTAAAACTTGCTACCATCTGACTACACAAAATATTTAGTAGTGATCTTTGGAGTTGGTTTCTTGCCCCTCACGTAGGGCTAGTATTTAAGTCTTTTCTACAAATTAACTGAAAGATCTGGCTCGATGATGGTGACTGTAAGCGATCGAGGGTAATGTGCAGTTGATTAAACAAAATATTCGATGATTTGTTGCACATACTGTTGCTTGTTTCTATCCGGCATTATCAGCACAATGTCTTTTACTGGCAGCATCAGACTCAATATTTCTGTCAAAATGGTTTTTTAATTGGCATTTTACCTAAGCAGAATCTGATAATTTCTAGATGGCTAGTTGTAAATCTGAAGTTGTTTTGAATTATTTTTTATAAACTTTTTGAAATTATTTACAAAATAGTCTGAAAATTTATCCATTTCCTTGTGACTCTGAAACACTATTGCACTTTTAAGTGGAGCGCAGCTTATCGATTTTAGTTTTTTGATTATTATATTTGTTCCCTTGTAACTGGGATCATCAAGAATGATGTTGATTTTGCAGTCTATCTCTGCTTGTTTTAAAGTTGCTAAAATATCGTAGTTTTAGTATAGCTACTTAGCTATCTTACTAGAAGCGATTACCTAAGCGTAGGCTTACTTCATCATTTAGCGATAGCATGCAGTGTTGTTATTCAGTTAATTGACGAGGTCGTCTATTTTTTAGCCTATCATAAGGGCTGTATGCTGCGCCCCAAAAAACTTCATTTTCATGGACTGATTGGCCTCAGTAGTAATGTTCAATTTCAACTACTGAAACTATGGCGCTTTCATGAGTCCCTCCACAAACAGCTTAACCTTGCTGCTAATGTGGTGCTCCACAACCACCTAAACTTCCTTAATTTCTCGTAAACTGTTGAAAATAGCGTGAATAGTATTGGATATTTCTCCGATTTGATCGTTAGAACACACATATTTAATTGATTTTTACTATCTCCGTAAGATCACTAGCTTAGCACTCAGCTTGTCAAAAGTAGTATTGTCTATCCTGATCTATGCACTATACCCGTGAACATTTATGTCTTACCTTATTTTATTTATGATCTTCTACTTATTTTTTTAAAAATTTTTGGTTCGTGTGCACTTCACTATCACAGTCATACTGAGCATCACTCCATCAAAATCTATCCCTTTGAAACTGCACATCTCACTAAATATTTTATCTATGCACTTTTTGGCAGTATCCTTGACCAACTGCTTTAGCTTTTAATTTGCAGTGATAAATTAGTTGAGATGTTTAAGCTAGAAATCTATGTTTTACTCGATATCATCCAAAGGCTAGCTGGCTATTTTCACTTTCAGTTCTTTCTAGTGCTTCACCACCACATGCTTGAGTCCTTATAAGTAAAATACTTAGAAGTACTCGCTGTAAGTGTTTTTCTTGTTTTAGTTGAAGTGGCCGTTGATGATGCACTTCCACATGGAACTGTCGTCGTACTTAGTCGACCTGTAGCCCTTGTGGTACCTTATCTTTATGAGCTTGCTCTATATCGAATGAGATTAAATGAGCTAGGCCAGGTACCTTTAGTTTTTCATTTTCACTGGCAGCGTTTTCTTGAAGCTAAAGTACACATCAAGCGCCTCTATCTTTTCCTATACTTGCTTACCTGTTAATTTCTTTTCCACATTCAGCTTTATCTATATTATTTTGAGATTCTCATCGTAGGGGTCACAGACTTCCTGAATGAGCACCTACTTAGGGCCGAGTCTTCGGGCTGATCGAAGCCACGACCTGAAATTCTACAGGTCGAAGTCTTGCTTCGAAAACTAGTATTCTTTGACGATATTAGCTGGTTCCTACGGTATTTCACTTTATGATCTGCTTTTCTATGGTTTGAACTCATCTTCTGATTTATTTTGTTTTTTTTGAACGAACTGCTTTTTAGCTTTGGGCTTAATGATTGACACGCTATCGCTGCAGTCAGGTTATTCAATATTTTTTATTTACTTTTCTGCATCGAAAATGATTCTTTGACTGGCGTGCTTGGGTGTGCCTGAGTAAATGGCATCATCACCCAAAGATAGCAGCAGACTCTGCTACTTTTTTTTGCTTTTTTACTGGAGCTCATACATATTGGGAGCATCTTCATCCGATAAAATAATTTATCCCGATGAAATGCTCTCCTATTGCTGCTGTCCTTGTGAATTCTGTTGATTTTTCACCAGAATATCCTAAATAAGCTGAAGACTCTGCTTCTAGTATTTGACCAGCATTCTCACCAGCACGATATCCTAGCTTTGTAGTCTATTTCTGAATTTATCAGCCTATTTTGTAAAACCATATATTTAAACCAGATTTTTAAGGGTCAAATCTACAAACTTTTTTCGGTAAACTTTGACTTCGAACTTATCAGGCAGTTAGTACTCGATCACATCGAGGTCGGCAGCTGTGTTGAACTTGATTATCTTTACACAATATTTTTCGAACTATACTTGAATTATTTTTAGAAATTATTATCCATCCTTGGTTGGAGCTTTCATTGTATTCTTGATCGAGTCAATCGATATTCGTTTGTTCGAGGGCGGCAACAGTTTTATCAGCATCATTTTCAGGTATTAGTTGAAGCTATAGGGGAAGTCAAATGTTTAGTCCTGAGAGCTTGTGAAAGATTAGAAATCCATCACCTACATCTGCGAACGACTGCTCACGCTTTTCTCAAGCTCGGAGTTGCTTTCTTCGTTCTTTTTCTTGTATTTCTTCCTAGTGACTGAGCTCATCGACAAATTAAATATATAAAAAAGAGAGTCAATCTGAGTTATTGATCTCAGATTTATAATCATTTCTGAGTGTTTACAAAGTAAAATCAAAGATTCAAAATCAATACAATCAAACTTTTATCCATTTTATTAATTGACAAAACAAGTAATTTGATTGTTTGTAAAGAAGTTGTTGTTATTGATTGTAGTGTAGGGTTGGGTGTGCTGTGTTATAAAAAATGCACCTACTCGGGATCGAACCGAGGACCTCTCGCGTGTGAAGCGAACGTGATAACCAACTACACCACAGGTGCCAGCTGTATAACCTTACCCACCCACCCTTATTCAGACTTGATATTAGATACCAATCAGGTCTCTCTTAATCTCAATTATCTATCACTGTCGGTAATTATGCAAAAGATTATAATATATTCTTTTTTTGTGATACAGATAAGATTGACTTTACCTTTAAATGCGCCCTTAGCATGTTTGTTTGTGTTGATTTCTACCTTTTAGGTTGATATCTCTACTGATTTGATTCTGATAGCTTGAAAATGGTTTATATAATCAACAGCTTTCAATGCTCAGTTTCTTGACTTCCTTCGCTGCCAGCTCCTCCTTCGAAAAAAGCAGACTAGAAATCACTGCTAAGACATACCAGCAGCCCACCTAGTAGGCCATCCGTAGTAACTACATCTCTAACTAGATATCATAAATACGTTCAGAGGCAACGACTCCTAGACTAAAGCCCAAATAGCATATGCCACTATAATTAAAAAGATACACACTTCTGACTCCAAAAGCAACTGGCTGTATCTGCTCAAAAACTTAATTATATTCGACCGGTACATGTAGTATTACTGAAGAGTGGCCAATTAAAACCTTTTCTGCCAGGAACTGAGTGGAGTATCCCTGGAGCCGATTTAAAACTATAAGGAAACAGACAAAAAGTTAGTCTATTTGAACACCGAAAAAATCATTAAGAGCTTCTGGAGACTTATAAGAGAAAGGTGCCGCAAAGTAGCCACTAATCAGCATATTTTTTGCTACAAACGCACAGAACGCAGCCAGTACTTGTCTAAGCTGACGGCCGAGTAGCTGGTGAGGGAAATCATAAGCATTTAATTCTTTTTTGGACTGGTTTTTGAACTGGTGAACTAACTGACAGGTGATCGTATAAAAGAGGAAAAGAACGCAGATATTTACAGGATTAGCAGGTAGAGGGCTGAGTTTGAGTAGAGCCGTCTACTGTAGTACATTTACTAACAAATATTGTAGAAACTGATGTTCTATTACTCCTGCCAGCTGCTCTGTAACAGCAGTTTTCTACAACTACTGACTACAACTGCTAGCATTTCAAACAGCGTGATAATGACTTACAAAAAGCAGATAAGTACTTTTCGGGCCAACTCTAACCTGCTGGTCAGTTTTATTTAGAAGAGAAAACACATAAAGGGATTTCAGTAAATAAACTACCGATAGTTGAACCCCTACCAGGACGAGGACGTTCACAAGATGATCGACTAGTACCTCAAGCATAGGTCTCTGAACTAAACCAACTACCAGCTCTAGTACGTGGGAATCAAGTAGCAGCCACTCTTCGTTTAAAGAAAACCCCTCAATTAATACAAGAATGATAGTCTTATTCCCCGCATCAAACAGAAATCGCAGTCTACTACTAGTGCAGCTAATCATTTTTAAAACTGGATCAATAGCTACAGCTCTGAGTTTCCGCAGAAGGAGATCATGACTGTGGACCTGATCCAGCACCTGAGAGCCAAACAGTCAGGCGAGGACTCCAGTGACGATGAATAAATAATTTCTGATTTGAGCAGCCGTTTCTCCTGCTCAGTGCACCCCAACATTGCCTACATCAGCGGAAAGAAGTATCAGGTGGAAGGATCTCCGAAGTAGATTTCCAAAGATGTTACTCTTTTCCGAAATATTTACAGTAGCATGGTGAAGAAGTGGAACTGTCCTTGAATGATGTCCATATTTTCTATATTGTAGTAATAGCGAAGAGTGCAGTCGACCTTATTAAGAATCTTAAGGATTAAGAAATAAATAGAAATATTTTGAGTTTGTTAAATTATTTTAGTATTACCGTAATCCAGGCGTAACAATTAACATTAAGATAATGAGTAGGTCAAAAATAGTGATTAAATAGTCAAATAACACATTCAAGGATAGGAGGATTAAGTGATATGGCTTACATTTATTATTTTTCGTCTTTCAAAGTGTATGATTAGCAATTATAGCAATATTATACAGTTATAATATTTAGAATATGGGCAGGATCAAGCGAACTGGATTCGTCAACGACAACAGCAAAGTATAATCCACCCAGGAGGCCAATGCCATCTAGTAGAAGCCCTCCATCTCCTAGGAACGCACCCAACAGCCTCTCAATATGTCCGGCAACTAACAACTTTTCTACGTCATTCAAAAGGCCCGCCTGCTCAACCTCTTCTACGGCAACTTCGACCGCTTCAAGGGCACCAACCAGCCCATCAACTATCACCCCAAGTACAATTTCGCGTAGAACTGGTAAGACTACGACCGCGCAGTGTACGAGCGCAATCACAACTTACTGCTGTCGGCCAATCTGCCCTGCTACCTGCTATGCATAGTGATAATGATTCAGAAGGTGCCGCTGATTTGGAGTTTGACTGTAAATCACGTGTTTTAGATAGAACCCTACGTAAGTCTATATGTGCTGGGAATAGTGTGTTTGACCGCTGACATTGGCATGAAACTGTTTCTGTGGTACGGATAGTACCTTAAAAACGAAGACAAAAGTGGTTAAAAGAATACCCCTGTACTGGGAGAAATAGCCTAGCTTATACTTGGCGACATCTTTACCATACTGGTTCTGACTATCTAGCTAAATGTTTCGGAAACACGGTCTTTACTGATGTTGATCATGGACATGGCAGCAGCCTTCATCCAGCTTCATCGCTTTAAGGACATCTACAGCTTCGTTACCATCATGCTCATCTCCTCCAAGTACAAACACGAAGTCAGCCTCTTCGGCTTCGTGGCCAAACTGTGCGCCATTCTTCATTTTTCAGTAAACATGACTCTAAGAAGTCTCTCTTCGTGTATAGCCTCACAATAATTGACGAAAAGCAAAACTGGCTGCAAAAGATCGGTGAAAACTAGCTGACTCCATTCACCAACTACATCTTCAGCCTCTACTTCACGGCCACCACCATGTTCACTGTGGGCTACGGAGACATCCTGCCGACCACCAACTTCGAAAGAGTCTTCACCATGCTGCTTCAGCTGCTCGGTACATCTACATCCACATAGGCATCATCCTGATAGGCTATATCGTAAATGAAACTGGTCACATTCTGTCTGTAATAAGGCAAAACAGGGACTAGTTCTAGCAAATGATACAGAATACTGACAAAATTTGTGACTAGTACCAGCTGAGCAAAGACCTGAGGTCTCGAGTGAGAAGCTACGTGGTCAACCACCAGCTGGCCAACGATGAGCTCAACATCAACGAGGAAAACAAAGTGCTCATGAAGCTCAACGATGAACTACGCAGCGGTACTCCTCTATTAATCCAGAAGTCAACCAGACTAACCACTTCAAAATCATCAAAACTTGTCTGTTTTTTGTCTGCAACTGGTCCAAAAATACTCAAAACGAGCTATCCAATAAACTGGAAAAATATATAGTTTCTCCTAACTAAAAAATCATTCAGAAAAATAACTTTTTTATCGTAACTAAGGGCAAAATCGATATTTTTACTGAACGCAAGAAAGGCACTAAAGTTTACTGTAAAAAATTGCTTAAGACTATTTCTAAAGATCCGAGTAATTAAGTACACAACAACGTGTTCGGATACGTGCCTCTGTTTACCAACAAACCCAGCAGACTTTCGGCTGTTTCTAAAGACTTTGCGGTATGCTATGCGATAGACTTCGACACCTTCATGGACGTGATCAGAGATAACCCTAAGGATTTCGAGTACTTTCACGAAACCAAACACAGGATAGACATGAGGAAGTTTGCTGAGGCTTACGAGATCCCCGACTTGATCAACAATAGACAGCACTACTGTCCCACCAGATCAGTAGTGATAAAGAAATCAAAGTCAGAGAGGGGAAAAAAACAAAGTAGAACTGAGTTTTTAAGGGCTGGCAAGCGCACCAAAAGAATCAGTTTTCAGGACAAGTACTTTGAAGAGGACTCTTTGGATAGCCAGATCTGGGATTGCGGCAAGCAAGTTGCAGATAAAGCCAACAATCAGGATTCAGCTGGGAAAATCATAACTTCAGTTGAAGAAAACTACAAGGCACAGGCTGAGGGCAAGACCATGATTACTATTCGCAACTACTGGCGCAAAAACTATAAGAAGAGGCCAGACTTAGAGGAGAGGACTTTCGAGAAAGAAAATAGGAAAATGACTGATGGATGTTAGTTCTAGAGCTGCAGTTTCGAGATCGGCAAGAACTACTAGCGTTATTTCACAAGCAATAATCAGGAGTTGGTGCTGAAGCGAGTCAACCAGGACTTATTCAACGACTTCTCTTAGATCAACACCAAAAAACTAACCCTGCCCAAGCTAGACCTCTTTATTTTCGAAAAAAAACTTGAGAAGGGGCACCTCCAGGCCAGAAGAAACCGAAAGTCTATGTGATCGATTGTCTTGACTAAATCAATCAAGTAGAGATTTATTCTTTGCTGAATCAAATAAAAAATATTTTAAAAAGCATTTGTTGTTTTTTGTTAATTATTAAGAAGGCTTTATGCTAGAAATAATCATAGGTACGTTGATATATAAAGTATTAGTCTAACATAATCTCCATATAATACTTTATATATAGTTGTGTGCAGATAGAGGCTTATCGGCCAATTTCCTGATTATAATCACATAAGTAATCAGAATGACTCTTAGCGCTGACCAGGCCACCTAAGCCACCATGTTCCTCGTCGTTTACGCAGAAGCAGTGCAGACCCTCCAGTAATCTTTCAGCTAAGAAGTGAGTCCGCCATTAGATAGAGGGACAACTAGAACCTGGAGGCCTTTTTGAGCGACATCAACAAGGTCTACAACAACAAAATATTCAGGAAGGTACTAGTACGCTTAAACAGGTATGAATTTGTCGAAGATAGCTGTGTGATCCAGCCGATAAGCTTATGAATGCATAGAACACCAAATCGTACTTCAGCCTCGTCCAGAAAATGCGCGCCTTCCAGTTTTCACAGTATACATGACAAGAGTTAGTTACGTGTACCAGAAGTACCTGCCTGAGTTGAGCAGTATCGAGGGAGCAGACCACCTGAAGACCTATATGAGTCAGCAAATTAAACAGTTGGCTCGATAAATTGACCTCTGATCTGTTTATAAGCACCTTAATTATTGTTATCATTCCATACAATATTCTAAATAAGATTAGCCCTACTTTTATTATTAACATTTTTCTTTAATGACCCAATTTTTATATACTGGACTGTGCTTTAGAATCTTATTAATAAATGATATCTGCACGTAGGTTCGGGGTGTTTCTGATCCTTATATTGACTATCGAAAGCGTCTTGGTGCCAGTGCGTGAAAGTTTTTCGCGGTGTATGATTGAGTTTATGGTGGCCCAAGCCAACACTGGCACCGTCAAAATCAAAATTGTATTCCCAGAAATATAGCGTATGGAACGAGGTTAGCACTTCACTGTATCTGTCCGCAACACATAAACTAACTAAGTAGAAAACACCGCAGTGGGCTCAGGCAAAACTTACTTTAAGTAAATGGACATGGCCGACAGTACTCTTGCCCTTATGCAGACGTCATCTACGATATATGTATGCAAATCAGAACAGAAAGGTCATACGAGGCCATAGTTGATTACACTTCAGAAAAATTATTCTTTTACAATCATCAGTAAATCAAAGTACCTGAGTCCTTGCTTAAAAAGACAGATCTGAAGGAAACCTACGAACTGGCAGCCACCATGGGCAACACTGTGGCCGACTACTCCGCTCATCAAGGCATGCGCAAGCATCAAGACAAAGGAGACTTCTTCTAAACATAGAAGTTACACAACACTCTCAGTCTACTCTCCAGTTTCGAGTGTATTGTGGTTGTGGCAGTGGGAGTCTACCAGTTCTTCACTCTCAAAAACTACCTGGAAAATCGTCGCTTTATTTGATTTTAGCGTAGAAATATTAGTCATGAATAGATACCAGCATATCACTCATCGACCTAATATCATAATAATCACAGCTCTTTCTTAGTCTGAGCCCGTCCAATCATCTCCAGGACCATATTGTCAAACAACTAGTCCACCTGTGTGCGTCTGTCCATAACCACTTCGCACCCAGCCGCACTCTTCATCACGATTGCCTAAGCTCCCTCGTTTACTATCTTACTGAAGGATTTTAGATAGTTCTTGTCCTTCTTAGCACTGATTTCCTAAGAAGGATAGTTGCGCATTTGCTATGGTCCGAAATGCTTCTAAGGTATCTGCAAAACTTTGTCGAAATGCTGAAAAAGGTTTTTGGCTCTGTTGCGATCAGTCTCCTTTACATCTTCTCGGTTGATCTGAGATATAGCCGGAAAGCGATAAATTACAAATTCTTTTAGAAAAGTACAGTTAGATATAGGGTTGCCAGCTGGTTCGATAGTTAGTGTGCGCAGACTAGACAAATTTTACAGTTTAGCGATTTGAAGCAGAGACATCACATAGCACTCCTTGAACTCAAGAATCTTCAGTTTCCTACATTTTGCCAGATTTACTTGAATTTCTTGAGGGTGCTTAGTATGTTCTGCTCTATCAGAAACTCAATAAAAACATACTAAAATCGTATTTTTTAGACTGTTTCCTGGAAACTGAGGTTTGTAAGCACCACATCATAGCTGTTTCCGTATATGAAAAGGATGTTTTCGTCTTATATTTCGGCGTGTCCACCCGTAATGCATGTAGTACGAAGGTAGTCTTTCTTTCCACCGTTTGTTTGTTCGATTTGTTGGATTCTGGCGACCTCTTCTTTCCACTGACTTGCAATCAGGGTAAGCACTTCTTCGTGGTTTTCTTCTTATTCGTCTTACGAATCCTGGGCGGCTTCCTGCATGAGGGAGGGCGTTTTGCCGTCAAGAAGCTTGAGTCCAGGCAGGTACTTCATGATGTTTCTGAGAAAAGGCACTTTATCTTTACAGCAAGGATTATTTTCGAGACTGAGCTCCTTGAGGCTGTCCAGCTTGCTCAGATCGTTCTGCTCGTAAGACCTAATTTAGATTCTGTTGTTGGAAAGAAACAGTTTTTCGAGTTTGCTCATCTTGGAAATTCCCTCTATGGCCTGGATGAGATTGGACTTGAGGTTGAGTTCTGCCAGACTGGTAAGCGAGTCCATATTTTCCATTTTGATAATCTGATTGTGGCTCAGGTTGAGAATGCGGATAGAGTTGAGGAGACCGAATCCTTCTATTTTGCTCAATTTATTGGCGTGCAAATCCAGAACCTACAGCTTAACTAGGTCGTTTATGTTACGGATCTTGGATATCTGATTCTTTGCCAGCAAAAGTACCTTTAGTGTGCCTAGGGCTTGTAGATTCTATATGTCTTTAAGCGAGTTGCCTTGTAAGTCTAAGTATAGTAGATTTGGTAGCGAAATCAGATTTTATATCTTACCTAAACGATTTTGCTGAAAAGTCAGCATTTTTAGTTTTTCTTCGCCCTCTAGCAACGGAATATGAGTCAGTTAGAGGCCGTCAAGACTCAGTTTTTCGATGCTGCCTTCCCTTTCGATAGGTCGCCTATAGCAAACCCACATATTGGGTATTTGTGGCAGTTCAGCGAAGATAATATTGCCGCCTTTTTCGACCTTTCGCAGCTCTCCGTGCTTGAGCAAGTACCGGAATCGTTAATCTTTTTCGTGCATGGCCACATCGTGGAAGCTTTGACTGTCTACAGGTTTTTTGCGGGCATCGATGGAACGCGGTTGGGTTCTGCGCATTTGTTGCTATGAGTTGCCTGGAGTTTTGGCCATCTTTTTTCTAGAGTCCCCGTAGGCAGTGGAGGCATACTTCTAGCCTTGGCGTGACATTTGAATAATATAAATAGTCCTTTCTTTTATGATTGAGTAGCAAGAAGAACTCGAGTACGACGTCTACTACCGCGGCACCGAAGATGAACTCTACGCATTCCTGTACCCACTCACAGGACCAGCTCACCCTCTCTTCGACCATCTCTAACGAAAACACCTCTACTTTGATCCCAAAGACAATCGTTTCTAAGCCAAGTATAAGCCGAAAGACTTCGAGAACATCGACAAGCAGTAAGAAGACATAGTGTACAGCAGTACTCGGCAGCCCACTCACTCAAACTACTTTTACTCGACCTTCCTTCCACAGTACAAGTGTTTCGTGTGGCAAAATGTAAAACACTTTATCGAGATGCGTCCCAAGAATAGAGCAGCTGCTAACAATCAAAAGGAAGCAGCTGTTGAAAGCTAGAGGACAGAGTTGTAAGTGGTGGGATACAACTAGATGGGCAACAAGGCTAGAGACATTATCTAAAACGCAATAATCCAATAAATAAAGCCTAACTGGACGGTTAGCAAGGAAGAATACATGATGCACCTAACAAAATGATAATTCTATTTATAGTATTAAGCCAAGAGTGCACTACAAAGATCTATTGATGGCGATGTGTATCTTGTTGTGTATCTTATTGAATTAGTGACTGATAGGGAAATAAATTTAATAAGTTAATGTCGATATCTGTGACTGAGCTAGTCTCATCCATAACTCTCAAGGATTCCATCAGCTTTACCCTCAATATGGAAGTACACTGCTCATTACATAGGCCCTCAACAGCAACTTCTATGTAGTCAAGCAGTGCCTCCTTAAAATACAGGAAATAGAGTCAACTATGGGCCGATCCAAAGAAAGCAACTCCAGTCTTGAACAGCGCGTTCGACAGCTAGAGCAGGCCAATACTGAAAACAGTCTTCTCATAAAGGAAAACAGTTCGAAGATCCAGTAGCTGAGCAACAATGTGGGCGACGACTTCATGGTATACGTTGACTAAGGTAGAAAAAAATGTACGCTATTGAGGAGAAAACTAAGAATATACACGACTTTGACGAGACTGTGCGTCGGATATAAAAACTAAACAAGTTTGTGTCAGTAGATACTTTCAATAATACCCAGAAAGAAATGAATGCTGAGTTGGAAAGAGTGTAGAAACTTAAGGATTAGCTCAACCGATATGTGCAACAAGTCAACTTCACCAAGTACCAGGAAGAACAGGAACACTCATTAGCCAAAAAGCAAGATGAAATTGACAGTATTAAGGAAATCATGAAGCAAATGCAGGCAAAGATCGATTAGCTGCAAGGTAGGACCTAAAAAGTGTCAGTAGAAATTGAGCAGAACAACAACATGATCAAGGAGATAGACTTTGCGGGAATGCTCCACAAGATCACAATGCTCAAGGAATAAACTGAAAAGAAAGTAGACGATATGTCGATAAAATTGAAGAAAAAAGTGGGCCACGCTGAAATAATGGCTTTTGAGAAGAGCATGATTGAAAAATTAGACAGATTCTTCACTTAAAATGAACGCAGCAAAGCTGAAAAGGCATAAACAAAAGATGCTCTCCTCTTCCTCTAGAAGAAAGTACGGTTTTAGTTACTCAGATCATCTAAATATAAGCCCTTTTGCTTGACAAGTTCGGCGAGGAAGAAACTGACGCTCTTTTCAGCACCAAACGCTGGCAGTGTGCTTCCTGTGCTAAAGATTTGGGCAAGTACTAGGGTAAGCTGGGTCAGTACCTTCCTTGGTCGATATTCCCCTGTAAATAAATGAACCCTGAACAGTCTGGAGGCTTCGGCTATCTTAATTACATCGACAAAGTTAACTTCAAACGTGGCTCTGAAGCTTAGTAGCCGCAAATGTAGCGTCTTAATAAAACCTTCTATGATAGCAAAGATAAGACAGCTTCTCCGCTAAAGCGCATGAGTCAGACGAGAGCTTCTAACCTGATAAGCAACTATGGCTCATAAGAAAGGGGCTCTTCATTGAAAGATGCATACTTTTCGACGACGCTGCTGGATAAGGGAGAAAAGTCGGGGGCGAAGACGTTCAGAGTGTCCAAAAAGGAACCAGCCAAAATGACAGCAGAGGGATAAAAAGATAAATGATTTGAAGCTACTTAAGCAACTTTTGATTATTTTAAGCATGCCTTTACATGTAAAAACAAAGCTACTTTTGATTTTTTTAAATTGTTTTTAAATTTTATAGACCGAACAATACATTTTTTTATGCTTTCGCTGCTTCTTTTTGATTTTATCAAAAAAATATTAGATTTTCGATAGATCTTAAGTTTGACTCTTCAAATGGCATGATTTGGGGGAAGGATGGGCAGGCTGGACTGTTTTGCTTTTTTCAACATTGTAATGTTTATGATTCAGGACAAGTTGCAGTCACAATGGGGGATTTGGTTCATCTATCAGGGTGAATCCTACGAGGGCAACGTCCACCTCATCGCCAACCTCGAGTCGGTTGCAGACCTCGTCTACTTCTGGTCTCAGTCCCCCATTGCCTCCCTCTCCAACTTCTTCCTCAAGGATGACCGCAAACAAAAAACGTAAAATCCATTCATATTCAGCTATTCTATCTAGGGGACACCTCGGCGCATCAACTCCATTGAGTTTTTCCGCAAGGGAATCGAGCCGAAGTGGGAAGATGAGCGCAACAAGAACGGAGCCAGACTGATCTTCGAAGTGCCCAAATCGCTGCCTAACAAGAAGGAAGTCTACGAGCACTTCAGCTTCTTTTTCCTGGGCGAGCAGTTCGAACACAGCGAACAACTCAACGGGTTCAGATTCGTATCATCCAAGAACCCTGCAGTTGTGTGCTATAGAATAGAAATCTGGGTCAACTTCAACTCTTCGGCCCTCGAAACATGCCAGTACTACCAAAAAATACTGACCTAGTTATTGGATAGTCTGAAGTTCTAAGTGAAATCAATAAGTTTTAAGGACAACAACGCGAAGCCCAGCACTAACGCGGAATCTAGGAAGATACCAGAGGAAAGGGAATGATCATATTTGTCAATAGCTATATAAACATACATATGCATAGTAGTAGCGATCAATCTTCATACACAAATAGCATATATTTAATGATTTACTTTAATTTTCTTGACTTATATGATACTTTAAAGATGATCATTTTCAAAGATCAGGATAAGGATGCTTCTCTTCAAATTTGAAATGCTGTTCGATCTGTTTGGCCAGACCCAATACTTTTTCTTAGCTGAAAGGAAGACCGATCACTTGAATGTTGACTGGCAGTCCTACTGAGTCTCTCACGTTGTCTTTCAGCAACTGTGTAATCTAGTCGTTCCACTTGCTCTCATAGTATTGCTCCTGTTCGCGTACGACTGTTATAGGCAGACTGCACACATTCATGGCTAAAAAGTTCCATATGAAAGTGTAAACAGCACAAGCGAATCCGTCCTTGCTGGCTCCGTGATTAGGCGCTTGAGTGGCAAACCCAGGCATGACGATGAAGTCCAGCTTGAGCTGTCTCCAATACTTGATGAACTATTAACGCAGTTAGTAGGCTCTACCAGTGCTCACCAGGTACTAGTAAGTATTTCTGGTTTTTCCTCCTTACAAAAAGGTAGCCGCTCTAGGTCGACTACTCCTAAGTACAAATGTTAGGGTGTTTTGCAGCCACCTGGGCAAAGATGACGCAAAATTCATCATTTTGTACTCCTAAATCAGCGGCTATCCCTCAAGCCCGTCCTTATAAGGCTTCATGCCTCTTACGCAGTTGACCTGCGTAGAATAGCCTTGAATTATTTACTTCTCGTTGGGAATCTACACTTAGATCAGCTCGTGTCCTTGTTTGGTTAAAAACTAAACCGTCTACTTGACTGCCCGCTGACAAGTCGGAGTGCTCTCTATAAAGTCTAAATTTTCAATAAAACCTATTCTTAGTTTCTTAGAATGTCTCTGATAAGCCTGGTATACCTTGAAATCAAAAGGAACTAGCTTGATGTAGGGATCGTTCTGCCCCTAATAAAGCGACTAAGTTGTGGCTATGTGCGTCCACATTGCTAGATCGTCGATCGAACGAGACATCGGACCATTCATAGGTCTCAGGAAGTCATAACCATTCAGACTAGTAGAAACGAATCTGTTTTTATGCAAAAATACCCTATGTTGCCCATGAAAGGAATACGACCAGTAGAAGGTAGCATGCTAACAATTCCACAACAACTGGCTGGTATTCTTACACTGCCGCCAATGTCATTACCAATACCAATAGGAGATATTCTGGCAGCAATCGCAGCTGCCTCTCCTCCCGAACTGCCTCCAGGCGTCCTTTTTTGGTTCCAGGGATTCAGCACACGTCCCCATAGCTCGTTAGTGCTGTCAAAAACCATAATCAGCTGTGGAACATTAGTTTTGACAAAAGGAATCATTCCTGAGTTTTTTATGCACCTGATCAGACTACAGTCTTTCTCAACGAATCGATTAGCCCTGCAACTCATGCCGACTGTAGTCCTAGTTCCTGCCATGTCAATATTATCCTTAATAGATATAGGAATGCCATAGAAAGGCATTAGATGTCTTTAAGGGTTCCACTACTCGTCGAAACTCCAGTTGTGCTTACCACTCTTGGCCCTGTGTTAATCACACTACTTAGCTTTCTTGGTAGCGTACTAGAAATAGTCTTCAGTGATGATACAGAACTGTCTGCCGATGGTGCCTGCCCTGAATCCGAAGATGGCCACCAGCACTTAGGAAGTAATGGTGCGTTTGTTGAGCATTCGCACCAAATCAGAAATGTTCATACGTGTGATCTATTCAACTCGCTCGGTGGAAAGGTTGGCAGTACGGATGGTCTGCTAGAACAGCGGAAGATACTTGATCAGCTGCTCATTTCTCTTTTGGATAGTTTAAGTCCTCACTGTGGAGAAGTTACTGCTGCCCATATCTTTATACAAGGCTTAAATTAAATGGCAAACTTTGTTAGATCTTTTAGATAATAGTAGATCAAAGAAAAGTAGTTCTTTATTCGTTTATTGATCTTTTAGATAATAGAAAATCAAAGAAAAGTAGTTCTTTATTCGTTTATTGATCTTTCATTGTTGATCAGACTATTCAGTGCTGGGTCTTCAGGTTGTGGCGGGTGTGTTTGGTGTTGTTCCTGGGCTGGATCAGCAGTCTATGCTCTAGATTAGTTATTCTTCTGATTAGTAAGCTGCGATAGTCTCCGCTGGAGTTCCTGTTCAGTTCTTTCTCCTTGAGTTTGTTTACATGTCTTATTCTTGGAATAGGGCTCTTCTATTTTTCAAAATTATCAAGGATGAATATGGAAGGCGAAATGGAAGGCAACGGCATTGCATTCTTTGTTTGCTGAGTCTTCACTGTTAGGGCTCCTGCTAGTTGCTGCTTGAACCTTAACATCATGCGTTCCTTCTGATGCAGAGGAAGGTCTTACTAGGCATTATCCTAGTCTGAGTCGCTCTAGCTGCTGCATTATTTCTATTTCTTATCGAATATCTCTTCCTTGATCTTTTCTTCGGCAATCTGCTTCCTCAGCAGTTAAAACTCTTTCTAAGCGTCGCTTTTTACTGTTTTGATCTGTATGTTAATGGTTTTGCTCTTTGAAAATGTTTTAAAGCTCTGTATCTGTTTGCAACCACTAGCCGTCTTCTCTCTAAACAGTTTGTAGTTGACATAGGTGAGCAAAGTGCTTGCAAGTTACTTACCCAGTTGTTGCCATTGTTCAATACCCATCGGTTCAAAGGGCTAGCTATTGGATTTGTTGCTACTGCATAGTCCGTATGAGGTTTAGATGGTGTAGGCTGCAACTTTAATCTTTCTTTAAAAAAATCCTCTAGCTGTGTTCAATTTATAGGTAGATAATTGAAAGGAAGACATCTAGTAGCTAAAATACCTACTATACTTGCCGAACAGCTTGGCGAACATCCTGCAATCGACGTATCTTTAGGCATCAGCAGTAAACTACTTCCCAGGACCATACAAGAACGAATTGGGCTTGCAAGAATGCCCATGTATATCTAGAAAACATAAAAAGTTGTCGCCGTATTTCTACTTGTTGAGATTGGCCAGTTCTTTTAGACTGACCACCTAGGGGTAGAGGGTTTAATCTTTCTGGTGGAAGCTGCGATTCAGGTCGTCCCCCAAACTATCTAAGTAGATTGTATGTTACTGGTGCGGAAGTTGCCAAACACCACGCCGTCAGGGTTGAGCATAGGCACTATCTGGATCACAGCTTTGTCTAATAATTAATTCATGGCAGGCTGGTCTGAGAGAATGGTCTATATTAGGCCTTTGGTGATGTAGGAGCTGCAAGTTTCACTGGGATGCACTCTTCCTGATATCATTATTAGCTTTTTGTTTGATTTTTTATCAGGCATGACTGCATCTTTGGTAAGAGTGATGACTGGAATAGCTAAGCCAGCGATCGTCCTTGCCAAAATATTAACCTGACAGTTCTTACTCCTCTGGTAGACACTTATATCGTGAAGCAGTTGTGAGTAGGTAAAAGAAGGCAGTAGGCTGACTTCTAGCTAGTCATCGACTGCCACCGCTAGTTCGAAGCTCAGCTTAAAATAGTTATCGTCGAGCTGAATCACTTATACATCGGTTGGCAGCCTTTACCAGATATTATTTTTTTTGGCGTATATTTTTTGACCCAGTGACATCATTTTAAACTGTCTGCGGATGTTGCATACGTTTATTCTTATCTTGCTCTACTTATTAAGATTGTTTTTTAGCATAAAACTGAACCAGTTCTGGTGGCCGCGAGTGTTGGTGTCGATCCTCAGGTAGACGTCGTACTAGTTATGGCCCACCTTGACGCATCGACTTATGTTGGAGCACTCGTGTCCTCCTTGAAATACTATCCCAGCTGTGTTTTTAGAAGAGCTGCGAGTCTAGCGATTGGCAAATAAATATTTATCAGTTTTGGACAGTTTAGCCCTCAGCTAAGCGTTTATCGGATGGTTCATGAAGCAACTGCTATTCTTGCCCATTATGCTATGAAAACACTAATGACTATTGGTGGGCATGTGCTAGTTTAATACAATCTTTTCTGTAGAAAAATTGTTTTGCTATGTTAGTTCTTTTTGTGTTATGCTTTCATTATTGAACCATATTTTCTGACCACTGCTGTATCTGCTTTTTATTAGCATTTTGTAGCCCTATTTGTAAGCCTACTGTCTCTACACCACAGTCTTCATTCTTGAGTTGTTCACTGCTTCGTCGTTCTGATGATTACTCTAAAGAGTCTAATACCTTTGGACTATCTGGGATGGTTTTTTCTTGAGCATGGATATTCTTTGTTTGGCCAGCTCAAATTAAGTGCTTTCTTTATCAAAACAGCCTTACTTATTTTTAGAGTGGGCGTTGCTCCTTTACACTAGGGCTATTCTACTATACTTTATCTGAATAAAGGTAGTGTATGCCCTACCTACTGTTTAGGCTTCGAATCGTGCAGCTATGTTATGCAAGGCAGCAGCTAAAAGCCTTCTTCTTCGTCGTCTGAGTCCGAAGTTCTCATTAGTGAAATTATTATAGGACCATTATAATCACTAAAAGTTGGAAATATATGTAGTCGTCTAAATCTTCAAAGAAGGCCTTTAAGCCTTTCAAGCTACCTGAAACAGCTGCTTTAACACCCGACCATCCGGATTTCTACAAGTAGCCGATCAATATGGCAATACTGACCAAGTACGGCAGGGGAATTTACATAAGACATGGTAATGAAGACAGGTGTTCTAGTTTTTTTGCCACTCTCGCCACCATCGTTAACAAACTGGAAATGTCTTTTGGCAGAAACAACAACTAGAATCAGTACGTGCCGGGAGGTACATGGGCCCTAGTACAGTCTTAAAGTGCATCAGGCAGGGCGAACTCAAAGTATACGTCCTAAGGAGACTCAACTACATGTACATTTGTTGGGCCAGGGGCAATCACAACTAAGTAATTAAGCACTAAGTAAGGTAACTCTTTACGGCATGCTCGAGTTCATCCATCATCAGCTTATGTCTTGTCTGACTGGACAGGTCAACTAGATACTAAATACGAATCAAACCTACGACCCCTCTATAAATTTCGGCAACACTAAAACATAGCATCTACTACTGCACTACGCCTTCAGTAACGGACTTTACTCGCTGCCAGTCACTTTCAACGCTCTTCCCACTATGCATCTGCCCCAGACGATGAGAAACAGCCTGTATTCGTTGCTAAAAGAGGACAGAGTGTAGGGGCTGCAGATAAGCATTCTGATGACTTTGAACGAGGTCATTTGTGTGTTTAAAGAGAAAGGAATAGACATAAAGGTCTACGACATCTTTATCTTCATCATATTGATCCAGAGTCAGTCTTCCCTCTTCAAGTCTTAAATATGGTACCCTATATGCTTGCCTGGAGTGTCCTTCTAAAGCCGAGTCTTTTGCTACATTAACTTCCTTACTGATCAAATCATTCACATCATGATCAGCGATTAGGCCGATATCTTCCCTCAGCTCTCCCTGGCCAGCAAAAAACTTCAGGCCAAGTGCATTTAAATGAAGATATTCGAACGAATCCATCTGTCAGCGCAGTTTTAGCTAATAAATGATCCCACTCTGGAAAAGATCATTCCCTTGAAACACTTTATGTTGCGTTATAGTGCCAACGATGATAACAGTATGCCCCAGATGGCCATGAGTGCCCATAGCTACTTCGGCGACAACTCAGCAGAGTTCAAGTCATACCTGCCAGTCTACGCCTAGTTGCAGCGGCAACTGGTGACTCGCAGGCAGGGCAAGAAGGAGCGAGTGCACATCCAGCAGATAGGTTAGTACGTGTGCGGCTACCACTAGTAGGGCAACGTGACTGTTTTCTTCGTAGCTTCGAGGCTGTGCGAAATATAGTAGTGCAAGTCAATAATAAACCTACTGTTAAAGTACGCCAAGTAGGAAGAACTCAACTTGTGGATTCAAAAGTTTGTTTGATTGTCTACATCTGTACAAATAGATAGTCTTTTATAAAATGGGGCATTTAATATAGTTTTATTATGGTTTGAATAAAACAAGGTTTATATTAGTCTTACAGATTCGCATAAGATAGGGTTCAGTATGGTATTTTATGATGTTTTCTTTTGTGATGATAATTATACTTGATACTGACTGAATCTATCAAGTTTGACCATCATATCATATCATTAAAATCACTCACTCACTGCCGCCTTCGAGCATCCGCAGCAGTCGTGAAGCAGCTGGCATTCTGGCTTCAAGGATGGTCTCTCTGTGATTCTCCATCATTTTTTATCTTTTTTCCTCAGCAGTTAAATGGCTGTTGAGAGAGCCGTGGTAGTTCTGAAAGTGTATGAAGTTGCATCTTTAGCCGTACTGGCAGTAGCCCTGTTTGTGGAAGGCAAAACATTCCTTTGTTTTGTAGCACTTGGTCTGCTGCATATTGATGCGCAGTTAATGCGTGCCGTGAGCAAACTGGCACCTCTCCCCGTAAGGACACATGCCCTTTTCGATGTAATTCTTGCACAGCGATGTTTTAACTTTGGAGGAAGGGACTGAGAAGCAAGTAGGATGGTGGAAGTGGTGGTTAAAATCTGTTTAGTCTCCCTCGGTGGACATCTAGGAATGGGAGTCCTCGTAGTGCTTGTCGGGAGTAGGGGGGCAGAGAGTGTATGAGAAGGCGACTTTCATGCTCCAAAAATAATGATTATAGGATATGAAGTATAGGTATAACATAAATATCATGATAAAAGCGTTGCTATCCATTGATTACTCTCGGTTATATAATCCAACAATAAAAAGACAATCGTTTAGTCAATAACTCAAATAAAAGCTGAATCTTCCTTTATTTATATCGCAGCTTAAATAAATACAAAACCATACTTTTCTTATATGAACACAATTTTGAGATAAACTATATAGTTAAATTGTATTTTTTGCCTTTCATTTACATCAAAATATTATAACTCAGTTTCTAATAGAACTGTCTGATTACTTTATCTTCTTTAATCGTACTATGCATCACTATACTATAATATACTTATAGATCTGCATGTAGGAGTTTTCCCTCTACCTCGACCACCAGTCCATCGCTCCTCTCGTCCGCACTCTCGAACACATCGTCTAACTCGCACAGCAGGACCAACACTACTAATGTACTTCACCCTAACTCAGACTAAACCCATCAGCTGCGATTGCCCATCTACCAGGAGTTCATCAACATTCTCCACCAAGTCTACAGGCAAGAACAGCCACAACTCAAACTAGAAGAAGCAGAAATCAAACTAGAAGAACAACTCCTCAGCAAATACCCAAACTACAACCTCGCAGAACTAGCTCACAACAACAAACACAAGTAAATAGCCATCAAAATAGAAAACAAAGGACATCCAACAATAAAAACCTATAGATTGAGCTTAAACTTATAGACTGGGTGCTGGCTTGCGACAAGAAGATTTTCGACAAGAAAGAAATTGAAGAGAAGTACTGCGAGCTCAGCGGAGTCAACAAGAGGGCTCTGCCCATAAAGAAAATATATCAGATTATGCAAAAATACAAAGCAAAGGCGATAATTGTAAGGATGAAAAATGGATAACAGTACTAGATGGGTCAAGATACGCACGAAGAGACCTTAGTAAAGAGGGAAGAAACACTAAGAAAAATAACAATAGACTAGTCTCAGTCCAGCCTATAGGAATAGCTGCAAATTGAATAGAATATAGCCAAGAAACATGAGTAGGCACCTTTATATGAAGGCAAAATAATTGAGCAGAAAGAATTCGATCTGCCTGAATACCTGAATGAAATAGAATAGAAAGAAGAAAAAGCGATTGAATTTTACTCAGAGTCAGAGTGCAGCAGCCTCAAGCTGAATGCGGATAAGTGATTGAGTCATCTAGTTTATGAGCTACTCTAGTATAATCGTAACTCAACTATCTCGATGGTAATCATATGATGAATTGAAGATTATTGAATATATCCTGGTAATAAATTAGATATTATTGTATGGGAGTGTACCTGTCCGAGCCTAACCGCTAGAAAAACCACAGCTACGACAAACGCAACCACCTGGCCTACGTCTCAGGCTAAATGCAGGGTAACAATCTCACTACCAAGGCTGGCGCAAAAACATGTAGGACGCCTGCATCCACCAGCTAGACCTCGGCGACGGCAACGCACTCTTCGCAGTATTCGACGGCCATGGAGGTAAAAACATCTTAATTCAGGCTTTTAGATTAGCAGATACGTGTCGAACGTGTTTGAAAAATAGTTAAAAAACAACAAAGCCTATAAATAGAAGAGCTGGACCAAGGCACTAGATTAAGTGTTCAAGAAGGTCGACGAAATGATCATCAGCCCTTAGGGACAAAAATAGATACACAAAATTAGGTACAGCGGTGACACCAAACAGGCCCCGAACAACGCCTAACCTGAAATGATTGGAGGAGGCACTGGCTGCACTGCTAACGTCATACTCATCACGCCCACCCAGTACATAGTGGCCAATGCCGGAGACTCACGCTCAGTGCTCAGTCGCGGCGGCAAAGCCATGGATCTCTCCAAAGACCACAAACCAGAGTCACCCGAGTAGGAAGCGAGGGTCAAGGGAGCAGGAGGCAGCATAGTGATGGGAAGAGTCAACGGAGGACTGAACCTGACGCGTTCTTTCGGGGACTTCGACTACAAGCAGAACAAGGAACTTAGCTATGACAAGCAAATGATAACCTGTAAGCCTGATATCGTAGAGTACAAGCGGTAAGCATAGGATGAGTTCATTCTGCTGGGCTGCGACGGCATCTGGGAAAAGTACCTGGAAAGCACGCAGCCTATCATCGAAATCGTACAATAGAAGATCAAGAAAGAGCCCAAACAGCTGATCTCATAGTTGCTGGACTCGCTGCTGGCTGAAGACACCACTTCGGGCATCGGCTGCGACAACATGAGCGCAATAGTCATTTACCTGAAAGAATGATACCCTCCCATCAATCCACATATAACATTATCAACCATAGACGCAAACAATCTTTCATTCCATCATATTAATTAGTATCTGAATAACTCCATCATATTAATTAGTATCTGCAAACAGTAATATAAATTATTTTCATTTAATTAACATTACTAAACTGAATGATAAGCTAAGACATATTGTTAAGAATCACGTTTTGTCGATAGCCTGTCTCAAGATCTAGATGTTTTCCAGATAATTGAAAAGCAAAGAGATGTCGTTAGTTGTCATTAGGATCTTATCTATATAATCTCATTTTTACCTACTAAATTCGAACAGATTTCATCAGCCAATCCGAAACTTTCTTTTATCAAAAATCTCAGGGGTTCAGCTACAATTCTCTTCACAGTTCTCACCTCCGTTTGCTAGAATTTGTGTTTATCCCGAAGAATATTCTTAATCTTGTCTTTGGTTCTAGAGTACAGCTAGGCTGGTCCGATCTCACTTTCAACCCCTGGCGCCCTCACAGCTATGGGCCTA
>Ga0169931_10003551_pt1 | contig 24699 bp, 6 predicted proteins | sample Kivu_15m_20L_FD_129675 | JGI IMG/M metagenome (GOLD analysis project Ga0169931, IMG submission 129675) | Freshwater microbial communities from Lake Kivu, Western Province, Rwanda to study Microbial Dark Matter (Phase II) - Kivu_15m_20L... | ecosystem: Environmental > Aquatic > Freshwater > Lake ...
CGACGGCGGCGTCGCTGCACGCGTGCCTGCTGGTGCACGCCTGCCTCGTGGTCTTTCGCACGGGGAGCTTTCTCCGCTACGGCGACATGCCGCGGATGACCTACCAGCTGGCGGCCGGCGAGTGGGCCATCCTGGCGGGTGCGGCGGCCGCGACATGGTTCGCCCGTCGCGGCGCCGCGGGCGTCGAGCGCTAGCCGCCCGCGGGAAGGAGCCTCCGGCCGGAAGGCCGCATCCGTCGGCACATGCCATCCGTGCATGCCGGCGGGCGCAACAGGGCCGAGCTCGAAATGCGGGCGATCATCCGTCAGCGTCTCGACCGTCGTCTCCCGACGTTCGAGGACGTCGTCCGAGAGGTCGCCGCTTGCTCGCCGGATCGCCATCGCCGTAAGATCGCAATCGGGCGGAGCTTTCGACGGGCCGAAGGCCGCCGCGTCTTTCCCGAAGCTCTACCGACCGGAACTTGCCGGATGACGTGCTCGATCATGCCCCGTCGATGCTTGCCGTTTCTCGCGTCCTGCGTTCTCTTGCTGACGCTTGCGCTGTCCGGATCGGCTGCCGAGCCGAGCGTGTGGAAAGCGGGCGTGGCCAAGGTCACGATCACGCCTGCCGCACCGGTTTGGATGGCCGGTTATGCCGCGCGAAGCGGACCTGCCACGGGGACGCTGGTTGACCTGTACGCCCGCGCCCTTGTGCTTTCCGATTCCGGCGGCCGGCGACTGGCGGTCGTGACGCTGGACCTGATTGAAATCCCGGCTTCGCTCCGCGACCTGATATTGGACGTCGCGCGCACGAGCCACGGATTGCAGCCGGAGGAAATCCTGCTGAATGTTTCGCATACCCACGGCGGCCCGATGGTTTCAGCCCAAACCGTCGCCGATTGGGGCGTCGACGCGGCCTGGGGACGGCGGGCGGACGACTACGTGAAGGATCTCGTCCATCAGGTCGACACGCTCATCGGCACCGCACTGTCCCGTCAGCAGGCGGTCGCGGTCAGCTATTCCCATGCCCGCTGCGGATTCGCCATGAACCGCCGACAGCGGACTTTGCGTGGTTTTCAGCTTGGTCCGAACCCCGACGGGCCGGTGGATCACGAAGTGCCCGTGCTGCGTATCGAGGCGAATGACGGGCACTTGGTCGGCATCGTGTTCGGTTACGCCTGTCACAACACGGCGCTAGGCCCCATTCCGAAATTCAATGGCGACTACGCGGGCTTCGCCCAAAGGAGACTGGAGCAAGACCATGCCGGGGCTGTGGCGCTTTTTTTGACCGGTTGCGGCGGCGATCAAGACCCTGCGCCACGACGCAATTTGCAGGACGCGGAACAACACGGACTCGCCCTGGCGATGGCCGTGGAAGCCGGCCTGGCCGCGCCGGCGACGCCCTTGGAGGCGCGACTCGCCACAAGCCTCGAGATTTGCCCGTTGGCGTTTGCTCCGCTTCCGCCCCGGTCGGAGTTGCAATCCCGCGCTGCATCGGACGACCGCTTCGTCGCCAACCATGCGCGCTCGATCCTGGAACAGTGGCCCCGTCCCGGCGACCATCCGGCCGATCATCCCCTGCCGGTGCAAGTCGTCGAGCTGGGCCAGCTCGTGACGCTGGTGGCCTTGGGCGGGGAGCCGGTCGTGGATTATTCGCTCCGTCTGAAGCAGGAACTCGCTCAAGGCCGCTATCGGGTGTGGGTCGCCGGCTATTCCAACCTGGTCCATGCCTACATCCCCAACCGCCGCGTGCTGGCGGAAGGCGGCTACGAAGGAACGGAAGCCGTCATCTACCAGTCGCTTCCCGGCCCGTTTCAAGCAGACGTGGAAGAACGGATCATGCAGTCCGTGCATCGCCAGGTCCAGCGCGTGCGCGCCCAAAGCGAATAGCCTGGAGTTTCGCGAAGCGACTGGGGCGCGCCTCTACTTGAGCTTCCAATCCTCGTCGAAGAAGCCTGAGGCGAGTACCGTTTCCGCAACCACGGGCGCCTGCGAGTCGCTGGGGTTCTCGCCCGCTCGAACAATCGCCCAGTCCCCCAGGCGCGGAAACGCCATGTAACTTAGCCGCAGCTCGGGAGCGTGATACGTGTGCCCGCTGTTCACGACCACGTAACGGCCGGAACCCGCCGGGAGCGGATTCGGGAAAATCAATTGAAGTCCATGCTCCGGCGACGAAAACGTCTTGGCGCCTGCGCGAATTGCTTCGCGAGACCACCTGATCGGCAACTGCTCGGCCATGCGTCCCAACCACGAGTTGCTCCCGGGGTCGCCGAAAAGAATCAGGTGGTACCGGCGCAGATCCTCCTCGGTCACGTCGCGATCGTCCTTGATCCGCAGTTCGCCGCGGTAATGACGTCGCCATTCGTAGGCCCAGCGGCGGAGACTCGCCTCGGCCCAGCGGCTCACGTGCGGATGCCATGCCTCCCCGGTGCCCCGCACGCACAGGAACGGAGCGGCAAACGCGTCGTCGATCGGTCCTTGAAGACCGGGCCGTTTGCCGGCCAAGGGCAGCTGGTCCAGTTCTCCCTCGTAGCCCCAGACTCCCGACTTCCGTGAGAATACGATCACGCGATGCGTTGCGCGGGGAGCGGCCTGCATCGGCGGTACGGCACAGGCGGTTTCCCCGACGAAGACCGTCAGGGGCTGCGACTCGAGCTCCGCGGCGTGAATTGCGAATCGCGACACGTTTTTCGCCTCCCGAATCCGGATCGCGCCTCCGGCTTCAATGCGGGCGTCGATTTCCGCGCGCTGGTAATGCGCGTCAAGTCGCAGCAATTCGATCCAGTGGCACCGAGGGAACTTCAACGTCCAGGTCACGAACCGAATCCGACGGCGGACGGGCTCAAGCGGACGAGCGGCATGCTCGTCCAAGAGCCTCATTTGCTCCGCCTTCATGTTGTCCGTGATCGAATGTCCGGCTCCCCGATCGACGAGCGCCGTGATCGATACGCCTGCTTGCTCGCAGGCACGTTCCATCTGCGCTTGCGCGGGGTAGTACGGGTCCTGGTCCCCCATGGCGGCGACCACGGGGACCATGCCGGCGTTCGCGGCATAGCCGACCGGATCCACCAGCGACAGGGTCGTTTGTTGCCAGGGCGTGAAGGGATCCAGCGGCACGAAATGCGGCCAGGGCGAACGGGCGAACTGCACCGTATCGACCGGTCCAGCCGTGGGCCCGAGCGCGACATAACGGTCGGGCCGTTTGAGTCCCAGCTGCCAGGCGCCCACTCCGCCCAGTGAACTGCCCCGGAGTACGATACGCCGTCGATCGACCGCATAATGCCGGCAAACGGCCTCGATCGCCTCGTCGACGTCGGTCTCGCCCTCGAAGCGATAAGCGTTTTCTCCCAGCCGGCCCATCGGATGCAATTCGATGTAGTTGCTCTTGGCGCCGCTGGCTGGCGGATTGCCTTCCTGCGTCGCGTCAGCGGCGATTTCACGGTCCCCGAGATCAAATCCATTGATGAACAGGAGTTCGCCCAAGCCGGTGGCCCGTCGGCTGCCATGCAGCACCACGTCCAACCGCGTTGGCTTGCCGGGATCGTAACCCGCGGGCACGACGAGCCCGTACGGTTGCGTCGAGCCGTCAACGGCCGAAACAAATCCGCGAACCATCTGCCCTTTCAGTTCGGTCCAGGGCGAGTTCCCCTCGGCCAGCGCGCCGGCGCGTTCGTTCGCGCGGCGGAGGGCCGCCCGGAGAAGTTGGCGTTCCTGTTCGTCGAGCGACGGTTCGAAGTCGATGGCCCAACGAACTCCCTTGACGAACAGGTGCGCATCGGCCCACGCATCCAAGTCGATTCCCGGTTGAGCACGCAACCGCTCCAGCCGCTGCTGGACCAGGTTCCATTCGGCCTCGATGCCCGCGATGTCGGCAATCTCGGTAGCGTCTCCCACGCGCTGGCGGGGAAACTTCACCAGGTCGCGCAGCACGTCGAACGGGGGTTCGTACGATTCGGGGCCTTGCTCCCGCGACGTGAAAAAGTTGAACAGATAAATGCCGTCGGCCTGGGACTCGACCAGCTGCGAAGCGGCCTGTCGGTACTCGTTCGCCGAGAGGTTTTTGCGGCCTCTTTCCTTCAGGCATTCGATGCCTCCGTAAATCGGGACCGTCGAGATCGCTTGCTTCCACAGCCCGATGGGCAAATCGCCGCGCTCGATGAAGAACTCGGAAACCGTGACGAAGTCCACCCAGCCCTTCTGGACCCAGTCGCGAACATCGCAGCCGAGCGCGCGCGCCGTCTCCGGGGTGGGAGGCGTGCGGCCGAAATTCGACGGCGCCCGGACGGCCAGCACCAGTCGCCGGTTGCGCATCGAACCGATCTTGTCCAGGAACGTGCGCACGCGTTGAACGAGCCCGGACATCCGGGCGACGTTTTCATCGATGGAACCCTCGGCAAAGAAATGAGGAAAACGATTGAAGTCCAACTCGATTCCGTCGGCTTCGTACCGTTGCACGGCTTCTTCGATGAGCCCCGCCACGTAGTCACGAACCTCCGCGTGGGAGAAATCGAGCGCACCTCGTCCCAGGCGGTACTCGGGGTGCTCGGCCCAGAACCGCGTCCGCAGAAAATCATTGCCGTGATCGTCGTTCATGCGAAACGTCAGAAGCGCCTCGCGTCCGCGACGCCGCGACTCGGCGATCAGCACGGCATAGGGATCCACCCCGGAATCAAATAGCGTCTGGAGGTTTGCGAAGCGTTGTTGTTCGTGGTCGGGCCAATTGGCGCGCTCCTCGGCCGTGCAGTGCGTCCCGCGCATGGTGCCGACCTGAGTCGGATAGTACATCGCCTGGGCGTTGATGCAGACCAGAATCGAGTCCACCTGACTTCCGTCGTACGCCACCTCTTCGAGCAGCTTGCGAACGTCGTCCGGGCCGACCGCCACGGGGCCCTTGCCGCCGGCACGAGTCCACAGGCACGAATCCCCATCGAAGTTGTAGAGAACCCGCCGGGTTCGAGGTTCGGTCGCCCGGGTCGCAACCGAGGTCGTCGCGGTCGCCGCAGCCAGGACGAGCAGAGCGATGGAACGCACAGGGAGGTAAGCCGTCGGGAATCGTTGCGCCACTTCAAGCGTCTCCTGTCACAAAGATGGCCATGACCGGCCTGGTAGGGTCCTCGGAGCCGGGCGGCTGGCGCCCCTCCCCGAAAATCGGTGCTGGCGTGAGGCGCCTGGAGAGGATGGTCCCGAGGGTGAGCGTCGCGTTCGTGGTGCGACGGCAATTGCAGCAGCGGGGGAGGGTGTGCGGCGCGATCGTCGCGCGTCGTTGGGCGGGCCTGCGTGCCGGTCACGTCCGGCCCAGGGTACGTTGTCCGCCCCAGGGTATCCTACTGACGTCGGCGCGGCTAATGAACCGCCGCTCGGATTGCACCTCCGGCTTTTTCTTCCGTGAGGAGCGGCGGACGGGTTGATCAGCAAGGCGCAGGCCGGGTGCACTGACGAGCCGCCCGCCGGCAGCCCGACGAGCGGGTCTTCGTCGCCCCGGTCGGCACGCGCAGAGCGTCGCCGTACGTCCCGCGGCACGATCTCCAGCCGTGGCAGGAACGACCTGGTGCGTTGCCCAGCAGGACGAGGCACTCCGTCGGCGCATGGAGAGCGTTCTCGACCCGCAGGAACGGCCGCGGGGCTCGGTGGAGCCGGTGATTCGCCTCGACGGCCAGCCGCATCGCATGTTCGCCGGACGCGCGTCGAGTCGGCCCGTTGCATGCGGGATCCGTCGCGCGGGCGTCGGCGGGCTCGAGCGATTCCCGACCGCCGCGCCGGGCACGCGGCCAGCCGCCTGATCGCAGCGTTCGGAGAAAAAGCAGCCCGACAGGATCTCCGACGCCTGCGCGGGGGCTTGACTGCCCAGGACGCCCGTCGTCCGAACAGGGCCGAGACGGCCATCGCCGCGATCAGCCGTCCGCGCCGCGACCGTCGTCTTCCGCCGTTGGAGGGCGTCGTCCGAGAGGTCGGCGTTTGCTCGGGGGATCGCACGCGTCGCAAGAGCCCGACCGAACGAACTGTCCGGCGTATCGACGCCCGCCGCGTCTTCCCCGAGATCGACCGGCCGACAACTGCCGGATGACGTGCTAGCCTCCCGTTGCAGGGGGCCAGGGCGCGGGCAGGCCGCGGGCGGTGGCCTGCAGGATCTCGACCAGCGCGCGGCGGTCGGCGGCCGACAGATGGGCGAAGGCGGGCCCCCCCTCGCCTTGCGCCAGCACGCGCCACAACCGCTCGGCCACGTAGGCCCGCATGGGGTCGGGCAGGGCCGCAAAGGCCGAGGAATAAATCAGGTAGCTGCAGGGGTAGCGGAATAGCCGCCGCTCGAGATCGAGCGTGCGCAGGCTGCGGCCGCCGGGGTCGCGCGGTCCGTGTCGGGCGAATTCCTCGGCGAAGCCCGCGGTGCCGCGCACCGGCTCGGTCAGTCGGGCCTCTCCGGAGAGCAACAGCGCTTCCACCAGATGGTCGCCGGCATTCTGGATCCGCCGCGTCGTGCTGTCGAGTCGCTGGTCGGAAGGGTTGCCCAGCGCGCGGTTCAACTCGGCCTCGTAGTGCAGCGCCTGCCGCGCGACGAAGTTGGCTTGCGTCAACCGGTTGTGCACCAGCGTCTGATGCTCCAGAACCATCAGAGCCGCCAGATCGCTGTGGGGCGACAGATAGCGGTCGATCGCGCAGTAGGGCGCGAGATCCGTGACGTTTTGGCTCGACGATGCGTCTGCCTGCCGCGGATCCTCGCCGCGAGGGACGATCCGATTGCCCAGGTGCCGCTGCGCGCCGTGCACGCCCGTGACGTACCAGCCTCCCCAACGGTGGGCGAAGGGGGTGGTATGGTCCGCCGCGTAGCTGCCCGCCGACAACAGAGGCTGCCCCGTGGGATCGACATAAAGCGAACGCACGAGATGGCCGGGCACGCTCCCCGTCCGCGAGGAACTGTGGCACGTCAGGCAATTGTCGGTCTGCCGGGTAAACCGCGGGGTCGTCGACTCCTGCTGGTCGAGGGTGTAGAACGCCGTTCCGAGATGCGGATCGACCGTCGAGATTTCCAGAACCTCGCCCCCCTGGCAGTAGCCGACGTAGACCTCGTCGTTGAAATAGACCGCACGGGGAAAACGGGGCGAGATCCGATCGCGCTGCAGGCTGGTCTGCGAAAAGACCAGCACCTGGGAGGCGACCGGCACGTCGAGTGCCGCCAGCAGCGATCGCAGGTAGCCTCCGTCGTCGGAGTGCTCCAGACGCGCCGCGCCCGCCTCCACAGCGGCCTCCAGGCGCGTCACGGCGTTCTCGGCAACGCTCTGGCTGTAGGCGATCGGCGCCCGCTCGAAATCGTCTTGCGCCGCGGCCGGAGGCCCCCCCGACGCCAGGCCCCACAGCAACCAGGCCGACTTGTACCGCATCGCGGGCTCCCTTCGAAGCAAGGCCAGCCGTACCAGGGCTGTCGCGAACCGACGGCGGCGGACATGCCGGCCCGGAGGTCGTACGCCGCGCGAGGGGGGCAAACGCGCCGGCGACGCCCCCGGCCGCTGTCGGCCGCGCGCGCCGGGCTCCTTGCCCCGTCACGCTAAATCTACATAAAAAGATACACAACTGCAACCGGCGCCCCGACCGGGCGGTCGCCGACAACTTCCCAGGAGCGGCGACTGGGGGCGTTGTCTCCCCAAGCGTCGCCTCGACAAGGGCGAGGCGGAAAAACGCCTGTCGGGCGGCGGGCAACGGCTGTTAAGCGGCGCGGTCGCGTTTGCTATGCTGACGCGGTCGCGACGGCAAGGGCCTTGCGCGTCGCGTTGTTTTCCGAGCTGCTTTTGCAGGAGATGCCGTGCCATGAAGCGTGGAACTCGGAGCGGGCGGGGACTGCCTGGCGTCGTCGTCGTCGTCGTTTGCGTGCTGGCCGGGCGGGCGACGGCCCGCACCGTCGACGTGCGTCAGCAGCTCGCCGCCGAGCTGACTCCCTGGATGGAGTGTTGGCGCGATCCGGCGACTCCCTGCCGCGTGGCGGGGTCGGTGCGCTGGGGGGAGGGCGACGCTCTCCCGCCCGTGACGTTTTCGTTCACGCGGTACGACGAGCAGTCGTTTGATCTCAGCGTCGAGCATCCGGAGTACGCGTTGGAGATTCGCCGTCGTGCGGACGAGACGGCGCTGATTTTGCCGCGGCACCGGCAGGTTTTTCGGGGGAGCGGCGCCTGCGACCCGGTCGACTGCCTGACGGCGCGCGACTGCACGCGGCGGCTGATCAGTCCGGGCAGCGCGGCGAGCGGCTATCTGCCGTTGCTGGCCGCTGCGAACCCGCAATTCCTGGCGACGGCCCTGTCGGCTCTGGTGGAGATTCGGCGGACCGCCGACGACGCAGGCTGGGAGGTCGGCGAGTTGCGCTGGCAATCGTCCGACGAGGGGCGTCGACTGCGCGGGTCATGGAGCGGGGGAAGCGTGGAACTGGAGGTCTCGACCGACGCGTTCGGCGAGGCTCCGGCGATCGCGGCGCCGGCGGATTTTGCGACGACGGAGCTCGAGCGGGAGGAGCTGGAGCGGCAGTTGGCCCGCGGCTTCCGGCGGAGTCTGGAGATTCTCGCGCCGGGGCCGCAACTGACGAAGCCGGCCGAGAGTCCTCGGCAGACGGCGCACGGGCGGCTGCAGTGGATCGACGGCCATCGCGTGGTGCTGTTGTCGGGAACGCCGGAGCAGATTGGCAAAGCGCACGGCGAATTGCTGCGGGAAGAGTCGTACCGGTGTCTGGATTCGGTGCTGTACGCGTTCGGGACGGTGCAGACGGTGCGTACCGGGCGGTGGTTTCGCCACGAGCTGGAGGCGGCGTACGAGCGGCTGGCGCCGCACATTCCCGAGCGGCACAAGGCGGAGACGCGCGCGCTGGCGGCTTCGCTCGACGCCGACGCCGATCTGCTGGAGGCGGTCAATGTCTTTCCCGAGCTCTTCCACTGCTCGGGGTTCGCGTTGTTCGGCTCGGCCACGGCGGACGGCAAGCTGTACCACGGGCGGGTGCTCGACTACATGACGATGATCGGGCTGCAGGACGCGGCCGCGACGTTCATCGTGGCGCCCGAGGGTCGGATTCCCTTCGCCAACGTCGGTTACGCAGCGTTCATCGGCAGCGTGAGCGGCATGAACGCCGAGCAGATCTCGCTCGGCGAGATGGGGGGCCGCGGCGAAGGCCGCTGGGACGGCGCGCCCATGGCGACGCTCATGCGCCGCGCTTTGGAAGAGTGCGATTCCCTCGACGCGGTCAAGCAATTGTGGCGCAGCAGCCCGCGAACCTGCGAGTACTATTACGTGTTCGCCGACGGCGAGCAGAAATCGGCGGTGGGCGTCGCCGCCACGCCCGAAGCGGTGCAGTTCGTCGAGCCCGGCGCCGGCCACCCGCTGCTGGGCGAGGGCATTCCCGACGCCGTCGTGCTGTCGGCCGGCGATCGGCTGGAAAAACTGCGGGCGCGGGTGCTGGCGGGCCACGGCACGATCGACGTCGCCGCCGCCCAGGCGCTGATGTGCCGCCCGGTGGCCATGCGGTCGAACCTGCACAACGTGCTGTTCGTGCCGGAAGACGGCGTGCTCTACGTGGCCCACGCCGACCACCAGGCGCCCGCCGCCGAACGCCCCTACGTCCGCATCGATCTCGCGGGGCTGCTGCCGGAACTTCAGCGACTTTCGGCCCCGGTCGCCGAGGCGCCGCCGGCGCCGTCGTTGCCGTCGGCGTGGACGAGCCGCGACAGCCTCGCCCCGGCGGACGAGCCGCTCGACGACGCCCAGGCATGCCTGGAAGGGCTCGTTTGGACGCCCGATGCGTTTCCCGTGCGGCTCGAGGCGGCGCCGGAAGGCCAGGGCGAGTGGCTCGTCCGTTTTCCGTCGCCGCGGCCCAGCGGCGACCCCGTCAACGACCTGGTCGCGCTCGAGTGGCATGCGGTGCGGGACGCCGCGGGCAATCCGCGCCGCGCCCCGGCCGCCGTGGTCGTCCATGAGTCGGGTCGCGGCATGACCGTCGGGCGATTGATCGCCAAGGGGCTCCGCAGCCAGGGCGTCCACGCCTTCATGATCCATCTGCCGTCCTACGGGGCACGCCGCGGCGACCGGCGCCCCGACCACGCGGACCAATTGGCCGCCGCAATGCAGCAAGGGATCGCCGACGCGCGCCGCGCCCGCGACGCCATCGCGCCCCTGGCCGTCGTCGACTCCGAACGGATTTCGCTGCAGGGGACCAGCCTCGGCGGCTTCGTCGCCGCCACCGTGGCGGGACTCGACCGCGGCTACGACCAGGTATTCGTGCTGCTGGCCGGAGGCGACCTCTACGGCGTGGTGATGCAGGGCAAACGCGACGCCGAGAACGTCCGCAAGGATCTCGCCCAGGCCGGGCTCGACGACGCCAAGGTCCGGCAAATGCTCGCCTCGATCGAGCCCCTCCGTCTGGCGCATCGCATCGACCCCAACGGGTTGTGGCTCTACTCCGGGCGATTCGACGACGTGGTTCCCCCGCGGCACGCCGATCTCTTGGCCAAGGCCGCCGGCATCGACGACCAACGGCACTACCGGATGTTTGCCGACCACTACTCGGGAATCGTCTATCTGCCCTACGTGCTGCAGCAGATGAGCCAGCAGATCAGCGCGCCGTAGCGCGTCGGCGGGCCGAGGCCGCGCCGGTCGTCAGGCCGCCGCATCCGCCGCCGAGCACGCCGCGTGCTCTCCCCGCACGCGACGGCCCGGGCCGCCGCGCACGCTCCGGACGAACCGGATTCCCGCCCTCGGAGCCGCCGCACCGCGCCCGCGCCCCCGCGACGCCCCCCCGCGAAGCCCCCCGAACGCCGGCGGGAGGGCGAGCCGCCCAGGCGCTGTCACGGGCAATCGCCATGCGACGCGGCCGCAGGGGCGACGCCAAGATCGCGCGACGCCTCCGCAGTCCCGCAACGCCGCCGCCGCGTTCCACGTCGCTAAAAATCCGCGGCGCGACGCCCGCGGCCGCTCCTCAGTCATGCCGACGGCGATAGTGGAAAACCACTAAAACGGCAGGGTCGGCCTGCGGTTTTCCGCGGCGTCCTTCCCGAATCGCGCGGGGGCGGCGGTCCTGGGCGGTAAAAAACCCCAGATCCGCGGGAATTTGTTTGAACGGCCGGGCGAGGGCGAATAGATTCTCTCCCGATTGGACGCCCAGGAGAACTTCGGCAGGCGCTCGGACGCGTCTTGGTCCTACCGGATCCCGTTCGAGGCCGTCGCATGGGGGAGCGCCGCAGTCGGCGGCGAAGCCTGCCGTGGCGCTCGCGTCACGGCCGATTCGAGCCGCTGGAATCGCGTCGTCCGCTGGCCGGCGACGTCCTGGACCACGTCGTCGACGTCGCCCTCGGCGGAGCGACGGCGGGGGCCGCGACGGCGCCGCTCGGCGACCATCCGTACCGCGATGGCGTCGTGCTGGTCGAGTTGGGCGCTTTGACCGGGCCCGCCTTCACGCTCCGCGCCGAGTGGGTCTCGGGCGGCGGAAAATTCGACGAGGCAGGGGTGGCGGGCTTCTCCGACGCCGCGCGGTCGATCGATGGCGTGGGGCCCCACGAAACCGGTTACCTGCCGGCCTTCGCCCACAGCGCGACGCGGCGCACCCTATTTCGCCGCGGCGAGGGGCCAGGGACCCTCCGCGAAACGACCGTCGCCGGAGGTCGACTGGCCGTCTACGTCGCCGCCCCCGGGGCGCACCTCAAACGCCCCGCGGAGCACCTGCGCGTGGCGGCGACCGGCCCCGCCGCCTGGGAGATTCGCTGGGAGGAATCGGCGGCCCTGCTGCCGGGGTTGCTTCCCGGGCGCGGTTTCGACGACGCGGTGCTGCGGATCGCCGCCGAGCCGGCGTGCGGGCCGCTGCTCTCCGGCGGGGCGCCCGGCGAGAGCGGCGGCAGCGTCGCCGCCAGGGGAGCGGCCGTGGTCGACGGTTGCCGCGTCGTGCTTGCCGAGGGAGATTCGTTCCGGGTCGATTGGACCGTGCCGCTGGTGATTCCGCCTGGCGACGCCGCCGTCAGGTTCCGGATCGAGGCGTTGGAATTCGACCGTACCGAGCAACGGTCGATCAAGGATGCGTTCGAGGCGGCGTTGGTCGACGACCAGGGCCGGCCTGTGGTGCGGCCTTGGGCCTACGGTCACGACGCGGTGCTGAACGTGACCGAAGGAGAGTCGCGTGCCGCGGCCGAGGGGATTCTGGTCGAGGACGACCGGGTGACCGTCGGCTTGACGGGATTGCCGCCAGGGACTTCCGCGCAGCTCGTCTTCCGCCTGATCAACAACGACGGCGATCGCCGCACGCGAGCGGTCGTGAGCGACCTGGAGATCGTGGCCGCTTCGGCGGCGGGGGCCGCTCCCGGCGGAGCGTCGGCGCCGCAACGGCTGTTCGTTCCCCCGGCCCCCAACGCGGTGCGGTACGACTGGGAGCACCTGTCCGACGTCACGGCAAGCGTTCGCGGCGTCTACGCCCGCACGTCGTGGCATGGTCGCGACGAGCGTCTCCACGTGGGTCTGGCGGCGCGCAACGAAGGCCAATATCCGGTCGGCAGTCCGCTGCTCGTCGGCATCCGAGGCCTGAGCGATTCTTCCGTCGAGCCGATCGAACCGAGCGGATTCGCGCCGGACGGCACGCCGTTCTGGGACTTCGCCTCGTTGCTGGCCGGCGGCGATTTGGCGCCTGGCGATGAGACCTCGGCGCCGACGATCGCGCTGTCCGTTCCGCGAGGAGAGCCTTTCCGTTACGAGTTGGCGTTCTGGGGACCGCTCAACCGTCCTCCCCGTTTTCGCAGCCGTCCTCCCGCGGATGCGCACCCGGGCCGCCCGCTGGTCTATGCGGCGGAGGCTGCCGACCCGGATGGCGACTCGGTGACTTACGCACTTGTCGCCGGGCCTCCGGCGATGCGCATCGACGCCGCGACGGGTCGCCTCGCATGGCTGCCTCCGCCCGAGGCCGTCGGGACGTACGACGTTCGCCTGACCGCCGCGGACGGTCGAGGAGGAATCGCCGAGCAGCAGTTCCTGCTGCACGTGGCGGAACCGCCGCCGAATCGGCCGCCGGTCATCCTGAGTTCGCCGGTGGTCGCCGGCGAAATCGCCGCGGGCGTCGGCGCGCCGGTGCTGAGGGCCGTCGTGCGCGACGTGAGCGACGCCCATCCCGACTTCGAAGCGGCGATCACCGGCCTCGTTCCCGGGCTGGTGGAGTCGCGACTGGGCGCCGACGGCACGCCTCGCCTGGCGGCCGCGCCGAGTCGCGGCGCCATCCGCGACGCCGAAAGCTTCTACGCCTGGTTCCATGACGTTCCGGGCGTCAACAGGTCGATGCCGATCGAACTGCCGCTCGTGGAAACGGCGCCCGGTTCGGGAATTTACGAGCATCTTAGCGGCAGCTTCTTTCCCATCGACGGACTGTTGCTGGGGAACGAGGGACGCCCGCACAACTACCATTTCACGCTCCACGTGCATCACGAATTCACGTATCGCGGCGGGGAAGCGTTTCGCTTTACCGGCGACGACGATATCTGGGCCTTCATCGACGGTCGCCTGGTCGTCGACTTGGGAGGCGTGCACGCCGCGGCCTCCGGCGAGGCGGCTCTCGACGCGCTGGGTCTGGTTCCGGGATCCTCCTACGCGTTCGATCTGTTCTACGCCGAGCGGCACACGACGGAATCGAATTTCCGTCTCGCCACCTCGATCGACTTCCGCGGTTCGCCGGCCTACCGCTATCCGTTGGTCGCGGCCGACGCCGACGGCGATCCGCTCCGCTACCGGCTGCGACAGGCGCCGGCGGGAATGACCGTCCATCCCGTCACCGGTCTCGTGCTGTGGGCGCCGACGATCGACCAGTTGGGCGAGCACGCGGTCGTGGCGGAGGTCGACGACGGACGCGGCGGGGTCGCCGTCCAGGCCTACACGGCGGTCGCCAAAGGTCCGGCTGGCAACCAGCCCCCCCGCTTCGTCTCTTCGCCGGTCGACCGGACGTCGCACGGCGGTGCGGCGGCGGCGAGCGGCGGGGGGGAGCCGTCGGCCGATGCGACTGCGGCCGCCGCCGTCTACCGCTACCGACCGCGGGCGATCGACGCCGACGGCGACCGGCTGCACTTCGCACTCGAGGCGGGACCGCCAGGCATGACGCTCGACCCGGCCACGGGCGAAGTGGCCTGGGAACTGGCCGCCCGCCCGCCGGGCTCCTACGACGTGGCGCTCCGCGTCGCCGATCGTCGCGGCGGCGCCGACCGGCAGACTTTCACGTTGCAGGTGGAAGCTCCGGGGGGCGGCGCGCTGGCCGGGACCTTCGCCTCGCGCCTGCCGCCGGGCGGCGTCGTGGCGTACCTCGACCACAACGAAAACGGCCGTCTCGACGACGACGAGCCCCGCGTCGCCGCCGACGCACAGGGACGGTACGAGTTCGCCGCGCTGCCGTCGGGCCGTTACGTGGTCCGGGCCGCCGCGGCCGGCGGTTGGCAGCCCGCCCGAGGAACGACCCCCCAGCACGCCGTGCAGCTGGCCGCCAACCAGCGGATCGCGGGCTTGGATTTCGAGTTCACGGCTGCGTCCGACGGGACCAACGCGCCGCCCCGCTGGACGTCGTTGCCGCCGAATTCCGCGACCGCGGAACGCGATTTGCGCTACGAGGCCGCCGCCTTCGATCGGGACGGCGACCCCCTGCGCTATGCGCTGGTCGCGGCGCCGCCGGGCATGGCGGTCGATTCCGCGCTGGGAACCGTGCTGTGGCGCCCGGCGGCAACGCAGGCCGGCAGCCACGCGGTCCTGCTGCGGGTCGACGACGACCGCGGCCTCGGCGCCGTCCAGGAATTCACGTTGCAGGTGCTGCCGCCCCCGACGGCTCCGCAGTTCGTCTCCGAACCGCCGTCGCAGGCCGCCGTGGGCCGTCCCCTGGCGTATCGGGCGGTCGCCCGGTCGGCGACGGGCGGCGCCGTGCGGTACGTCATGCGGTCGGGTCCGGCGGGATGGGTCGTCGATCCTGCCACGGGGGAAGCGTTCTGGACGCCCGACCGGCCGGAAAGCGTGCAGGTGGCGTTGGCGGCGGTCGATGCGCGGGGAAACGAAACACGGCAAACCTTCACGGTGGAGGTCGCAGCGCTGGCGGAGAACCGGGCCCCGGTCATCCGCTCGACCCCTCGCACCGCGGCGCCGTTCGGCCGCGATTATCTCGACGTCGTCGAAGCGGCGGATGCGGATTTCGATCCGTTGTCGTACGCCGTGGTCGAAGGGCCGGCGGGTCTGTCGATCGACGCGGCGGGGTTGCTCCGGTGGCGTCCCGCGGCAGACGATCTGCAGGCGGTCCATCCGGTGACGGTGGTCGTTGCGGATGGCCGCGGCGGCGTCGCCGAGCAGCGCTTCGCGTTGCGGACGACGCCGCGGGCCGCGCGTGCGGAGCCTGCGATCACGTCGTCGCCGCCGACGGCGACCGTCGTCGGCAGGAGCTACTCGTACGACGCCGCGGCGGACGACGCCGATGGCGACCCGCTCGCATGGACGCTGCTGGCGGGACCCGACGGAATGGCGTTCGACGCGGAGACGGGCCGAGTGCGGTGGACGCCGCGTCTCGACCAGACGGGCGAGCACCGCGTGGCGCTGCGGGTGCGCGATCCCGGGGGCGGATCGGACGAGCAGACGTTCGCGATCCGCGTCGCCTGCGTCAACGCCCCGCCGCGGATCGTTTCCACGCCCGTCACGCTTGTCGCGGCGGAAGCGTTCTACGCGTACGCGCTGCAGGCCGAGGACGCTGACGGCGATGCGGTGGCGTTCCGCTTCGGCAACGCCGCTGCGGTCGAGCTCGGACTGTCGCTCGACGCGGCCGGCGTGGTGCGCGGCCGGCCAGCGGCTGCGCAGGCAGGAGTCCACGCGATCGTCGTGGTGGCGGAAGACCCGAGCGGGGCCGAGTCGGTGCAGACTTACGAGTTGGTCGTGCAGCCGCCGCGGACGGGCGGCGAAGCGTCGCCTGCGAATCGCCCGCCGGAGATTCTGTCGGCCCCCGTGCTCGTGGCCGAGACGGGCGCGGCGTACGCCTACCAGCTCGTCGGACGCGATCCCGAGGGAGAGGCGCTGGCGTTCGCGTTGGAGGAGGGGGCGTCGTTGCCCGGGGGCATGGCGCTGGACGCGCAGGGACGACTGACGTGGACGCCAAGCCCCGACGGCCCGAGCCGCGCGTCGGTAACCCTGGCGGTGCGCGACCCCCGCGGCGCGACCACGCGGCAAGCGTTTGCGATCGACGTGCGGCGCAACGCTCCGCCAACGATCGTGTCCGTGCCGCCCGAGGCGGCCGTGGCGGGGGGCATCTACCGCTACGACGTCCGGGCGATCGACCCCGACGGGGATCGCCTGCAGTTCCGCTTGCTGGCCGCCCCCGCGGGCATGACCGTCGACGACCGCGGCCGGATTGCGTGGCAGACCCCTGCCGACGCGCCGCAGACCCAGGCGGCGACCGTGGAGGTCGCCGACGACCGCGGCCGGCGGGCGGTGCAGTCGTTCGCGGTGCGCGTCGCCGCCGATGCGACGTCGCCGAGCGTGGCGATTGCGGCGGCGGTCGGCGGCGTTCCGCTGGCCGAAGGATCAGCCGTCGTCTCGGGTGCGGCGATGGTGCTCACGGTGCGGGCGGCCGACGACGTAGGCGTCGCGTCGCTCGCGCTGACCGTCAACGGCGTGCCGGTCGGTCTCGACGAGCGCGGGCAGGCGACGGTGACCGTCGCGGCGGCAGGTCCGCTGCGGGCGGCAGCCACGGCGATTGACGCCGCAGGGAATCGCGGCCAGGCGGCGCGTGCGCTGCAGGCCGTCGATCCGGCCGAGGCGCGTGCTCCTGCCGTTGCCGATCCGACGGTCCCTCCGCGTCCGCCGGCGGCGAGCGGCGACGTCCGCTCTCCGCAGGTCGTGCTCAGCGGGCCGGCATTCGGCGCGTTGACGAACCGACGCACGCCGCTGATCGGCACGATCGACGATCCGGACGACGACCTGTGGTACTGGCGCATCTACGCGGCACGCGCCGATCGGGTGGCGCTGGCGCCGATCGATCTGGCCGATCCCGACTACCTCGTGCTCGCCCAGGGAACGCAGGAGGTGCGGGAGGGCGAACTGGCGACGATCGATCCGGCACAGTGGACGGCCGACGCCTACGTGGTCGTCGCGGCGGCCTACGACGCAACCGGCAACGGCCGCGTCGAAGCGACGCTGATCCACGTCGCCGGCCACGCGGAAGTCGGCGAATTCCGGCTCGAATTCTCCGATCTCCGACTGCCCCTGGCGGGCATTCCGGTGGAAGTGCTGCGGGTCTACGACAGCCGAGAGGCGTCGACCGTCGGCGATTTCGGCCACGGCTGGACGCTCGGCGGGCAGGACGCGCGGGTGGTCGAGATCGCTGCCGTCGGCGCGGGCGGCGCGCTGGCCCTCGGCAACGACCGCTTCGTCCCCGGCCGCACCAAGGTCTATCTGAACCCTCCCGGCGGTCGCCGGGTGGGATTCGCCTACCATGAGGAGTTGATCGCCGCGGGACCGTTCGGCGAGGTCTGGCGGCCCTCTTTCGTCCCCGATCCGGGGGTGTACGCGAAACTGTCGATCGACGAACAGGAAGTCGTCCGGGGCGGCCCGGCGGGAATGCTGGCCGAAGGAATCAATCCCGACCGCTACGTGCTGGAAACCGCCGAGGGGCTGCGGTACCGCTACCACCAGACGCGGGGCCTGGAGCAAATCGCCGATCGGAACGGCAATTCGGTCGCTTTCACCGACGCGGGCATCGTCCATTCCTCGGGAGCGGCGATCCGCTTCGTGCGGGACCATCGCGGTCGGATCATCGAAGCGACGGCTCCTGACGGGTCGGCAGTGCGGTACGCGTACGACGCGGCGGGCGACCTGGTCGGCGTGCGGTCGGCGGTCGGCATCGAATCGCGGTACGCCTATCTGCCGCAGCGTCCCCACGTGCTGGGCGAACTCCGCGACGGCGCGCTCCAACCGACGCTGCGCGTCGTCTACGACGCGCAGGGGCGGTTCGTCGAGGCCAGGGACGCGTTGAACCAGCCGGTCGAGCGTCGGGACTACGCGGACGGCGACCGCCGTCGCGCCACGGTTCTCGACGCGAACGGCAACCCGACGCACTACCTCTACGACGCGCGGGGCAACGTGCTGGAGGAAACCGATGCCGCCGGCTTCGTCACGGTCCGCGAGTACGGCGATCCGCGGAATCCTGACCGGGAAACCCGCGTCGTCGATCGCCGGTCGATGGCGACGCGCCGCACGTACGACGCGCGGGGAAACGTCGTGCGGATCGAGCAACTGGGGCCGCTGGATCGACCGCTCGCCGAGCCGATAACGACGGAGTTCACGTACAACCAGGGCAACGCGGTCACCAGCGTCCGCAACGCTCTCGGCGCCGTGACCTCCTTCACCTACGACGCGCGGGGCAATGTGGTCCGCATTGTCGACGCCGTCGGCGCGGCAGTCGAGTTCGCGTACGACGACCAGGGCCGACGCACGTCGCATCGCGATCCGAACGGCAACGTGACCGAATTCGTCTACGAAGCGGCCTGCGGCTGCGGCGCGCCGGCCGAAGTGCGGTACGCCGACGGCGCCTACGAACGCTTCGCCTACGATCCCTTCGGGCAACCGACGCGGGAAGAACTGTACGCGGCCGACGGCCAGTTGGTCGAGCGACGGCAGACGTTCTACGACGCTGCGGGGCGTCCCGTGCGGCAAATTCTCGGCGTCCCGGGCGACCCGCGGCATCCTCCGGTCGAAACCCGCCGGATCTACGACGGCGATCGGCTCGACTGGGAGGCGGTCGTCGATCCCCGTGCGCTCGACGCCGACGGCGCGCTGCGCGAATCGCCCGCGACCCCCGTCGCCGAGCGGCTGAGCCAGATCGTCGATTACCGCCACGACCCGGCGGGACGCCTCGTCGGGCAGGTCGATCCGCTGGGCGGAGCCGTCGAACTCCGCTACGACGCGCACGGCAATCGGACGTTGCTCCGCGACCCGGGGGGCAACGTAACGACCTGGCGGTACGACGCGCTGCACCGCGTCGTCGAGCAGCGCGACCCGCCGTTCTGGCAGGCGTTCGCGGCCGCGCGTCCGGAGCTGGCCGGCGAGGCCCTGCTGGCGGCGATCGTCCAGGCGGCCGCCGCCGACGAGCCTCCCGCGCGCGACTCCGCGGCCGACCCCGTGTCGGCGGGCCTCCCCGCGCGGCGTCTGCTGCGTTACGACCCCGAAGGCAACCTCGCCGAACTGGTCGACGGCAACGGCCGGCGCCGCGTCTGGTCGTACGATTTCGCCGGGCGGCAACTCGAAGAGCAGTGGTACGCGCACGACGACCGCGTGCCGCTGGAGACGCTGCAGTTTTCCTACGACGTCGTCGGCAACCTCCGCGAGGCGCGGAACGCCGACGGCGCGGTGCGGCACGCCTACGATCCGCTCAACCGGCTGGCCGAGGCGACGTACGAGTCGTTCGCCGACCGTGGCGGCCTCTCCGGAACCCTCGCGTACGCGTACGACCCGTCCGGAAACGCGATTCGCGCGCGGGATCGCGACGGCGTGACCGTCGACGTGCGGTACGATGCGCGGGGCCGCGCCGTCAGCCGCCGCTGGTACGACGCGAGCGTCGCCGCCGGAGCGGCGCCGCGGATCGCGGCCGCGCGGGTCGACGTGCGGTACGCCGCGACCGGAGCGGAGGCCGAGATCTTCCGCTTCGGCGATTTGGCGGCGACCCGCCTCGTCGCCCGTACGCACCGCTCCTACGACGCTCTGGGCCGCGCCGATCGCATCATGCACGAAGACGCGGCCGGCCGACTGCTGGCCGGTTACGACTACGACTACGACAGCGGCGGTCTGCTGGCTCGCGAGACGCGCGTGCACCGCACGGCCAGCGATGCACAAGCGATCGACTACCACTACGACCTCGCCGGGCAGTTGCGCGGGCAGCGCGTCGAGGGACGGCTGCAGGAAGAGTTCGTCTACGACGCCAACGGCAACCGTACCGCGCGCGGCGCGCCCGGAACCGCCGAAACCTACGACGTCGGACCGGCCAATCAGTTGCGGACCGACGGTCGGTACGCCTACGCCTACGACGGCGAGGGCAACCAGACTCGCCGCACCGACCTCCGCAGCGGCGCCGTCCGCACGCTGCAGTACGATCATCGCAACCGACTCGTGCGCGTCGACGATTGGAGCCGCGATCCCGGCGATCCGCTGCGGCCCGCTGCGGGGGTCGTGCTGCTGCAGAGCGTCTCCCACGCGTACGACCCCCTCTCCCGACGCAACCGCACCCGCCGCGATCCCGACGGAGACGGTCCCGCAGCTGCCGTCGACGTCGTGTTTTTCTTCGACGACGACAATGCCTGGCAGTCCCGCGCCGCGGCGGCGACGCCGGAGGGCGAAATCCGGCAGACCGACTACTTCTTGTGGGCCGCGGGGGTCGATCAGGCCCTCGCCCGGCAAAGCGGCGGGGAGTTTTGGTGGAGTCTCCCCGACCGCCTGCTCACGCCCCGCGATCGCCTCGACGGCGGCGGCGTCGAACTGCGGCGCGCCGCGTTCTCCGTGTTCGGCCAGCCCGAGCAGACCGCGGCCGAGGGCGGCGAGGAAGATGACGCGTTCACGGGTCGCCCGTACGATCCCGCAACCGGACTGGCCGATTACCGCGCGCGGTTCTACGATCCGGCGATCGGCCGCTTTCTGAGCCGCGATCCGCTGGCCTTCGCGGCGGCCGACGCCAACCTGTACCGCTACGCATTCAACCGCCCGACCGGATTCACCGATCCGTTCGGGCAGACCGTGTTCACCGAGCGTCAAGTCCAGGAGCGCGTGCGGGCGGCGCGGCTGGAGATCATTCGCTGTCTGGGGCGGGCAGTGTTCACCTCGCTCGCCGAAGGAGGGGTCTACGCGCTGATGACCACCGTCGGCGGAACGCCCGGAGGCCCGGCCAACGTCTACGTCGGCCGGACGAAAGAGTTCGCGGTCCGCTTCTACCAGCACAAAGCGTCGGGCGTGGGGGGCCGCGGCGTGTCGATCATCGGTCAGATTCCGCTGCGGTTGAGCGAGGCGGTGGTCAACGACCCGAAAAAAATGAAGGTCATCGAGCAACTGCTGATCGCCTCCTTCGGAGGCAAGGCCGAGCTGCTCAACAAAATCAACGCGTCGCGCGAAGTCTACTGCTGACGCGCCGCAGGGAGCGCCCGGCCGGCGCGCCCCCGCCAGGTCGCCCAACGGCCCACGACCGCACCGCCGCCCCGCGCGCCGCCATCCCCCGCAGCCCGCCCCCCAATCCCCCGCGCGCGGGAAAGCGTGAGGGTCGTGCGGGCTGGATGGTCCGCACCTTCGGGATGTTCGGCAGGACTGGCATTTTCCCCAGCACCCGATCGACCGGCGCGACGATGATCCTCGGAAAGGCGCCGCCCGGCGGCAGCCGGCCGCCGAGCGGTCTCCGCCCCGTTGAACCGAGGGGGCGCTGCGTCCGCGGGCCGGAAGACGTGCCGCGCGGCCTCCGATGCGGCGACGACCTGGCGATCGGTCGCACCCCCGTGCGTGAAGAGACCGCCCATGAGGACTTTCTTGCTCGCGTTTGCGCTGGCCTTGGCGGCTCCGGCGGCGGGCGTCGTCGCCGAGGCCGGGTCGTTCCGCCCCGCGGCCGGGTCGACGTCGAGCGGCGCCGCGCCGTGGCAGAGCCGCGACGACGGCGTGGAGCGCGGGTCGCCGGCCGTCCCCGCCGGCTGGCAGGCCCCCGCGGATTTCGCGCCGCGGTCCCGCTCCGCGCGCGGCGCGAGCGCCTGGGAGGGTTGGCAGGTCGCCAAGGCGCCGAACATGCTGGGCGACGTCTTCTTCGGCCCGTCCCTGGCGGTCGCCGGCCTCCGGGAGATCGACCGCCTGGCGGCGATCGCCAACGACCTCGACGCGCCGTTCGTGCTGCCGCCCGCCGGCACGTCGCTCGTGCTCGTCGAGCCGGGACCGGTCGGCGTGTATGCCGTGCCGTTCTCGCAACTCGCCGAGTTGCAAGGCCTGCTGCGACGGGGCGATCCGCTGCCCGCGGCGAGCTTGGCGGGGTCGATCGGGGACGACGCGGCGCTCGCCACGATCGACGGCGTCGGCGCCATCCAAAACCAGTTGGCGGCGACCCCGGAACCCTACGACATCGTCGCGCTGGCTCCCCCGCCGGCGTCCTACGACGCGGCGGTCGCGCCCGTGTTCGCCTCCCGCAACGCCGCCCCCGGCCAAGCCGTCTACGACGGAGCGGCCTCCGGCGCGCTGCTGCAGGCGGGAGCCGACCAGCTGCTGGGCGGCGAGGATTTCGACGCGTTCTACTTCTACCAGTACGTCGTGCCCGTCGACGTCCTTGCGCCGGGAGGAGGCTGGGGCTCCGTCGGACGGCAGAAAGTGGTCGACGGGAACGGCGTGCTTCCGCGCGATCGCGCGTTTCTTCGGTACGATCTCGTCCGTCGCCCGCATCCGGGGGCCGATGCAGCCGCGTTGAGCCGCTTCACGCTGGGCGGCGAACGCCAGGGCGGCGACGGCCTGTGGTCGATCGAGGCACGGTTGCCTTTGGCCGGCACAGTCGACCATGACGCGTCGGCGGAGCCGCGCGTCGGCACGGCACGCGACGTCGAATGGGGCAACCTGCTGCTGGTCGCCAAGGCGCTGCTGCTGGCCGACGACGCATGGGCGTGGTCGGCGGGCATCGGCATAGGGGCGCCGACGGCCGACGACGTCGATGTCCGATGGAGCGACGGCACGCCGCTGGCCGTCGTCGAGAACCAGGCGGTCTACCTCAAGCCCTTCCTGGCGGCGGCGTACGTGCGCGGCGGTTGGTTCGGCCAGGGTTTCCTCGAAGTCGACGCCGACGCGGCGGGCAACCGCGTCGGCCTCGCACCGCACGCCCCGCTGGCCGTCTGGGGCCGCTTCCGCGACGCCACGTACGTCTTCGCCTCCGGCGGCGTCGGCTACCGCTGGGAACGCAGCCCGCGCGACGCGATCACCGCCGTCGTCCCGCAACTCGAGGTGCACGCCGCCGCGGCCGACGGGGGGCGCAACAGCCTGTCGGCAGGGCCGCTCACGGCCTGGTCGGCGGGGGCGGGCAACGCGGCCAGCGTGACGGCCGGAACCTCGCTCGAGCTGGGCCCGCGGTGCGTCGCGTCGGCGGGCTACGTCGTTGCGGTCGATCCGGCCGACGACCGGCGGGGCGACGCCGCGTTCCGGATGCAGCTCGAGATTCGGCCCGGCCGCTGAGTGGCCGCGCATCCCGGGCAGGCCTGCGGCGGACTCCAACCCAGCGGTGCACGACGGCAAACGACGCGGCGCGCGGCGGCCAGCGCCGTCAGCCCCGGGAGGAGCGATCGGCAGGCGAGGACGCTTCGGAAGACCGCCTGCCGCGCGTCAGTTCGGCGGCCAGTTCCAGCAAGGTCCTGGCGGCGTCGGCCGCCTGCACGCGGATCTCGGGCGCGGCGGTGCTCTCCCAGAGTTGCGGCTTGCGCAGGGTTCCGACGACCGCCAGATCGGCGACTTCCTGGCCGCGACAATCCACGGCGCGTCCTGCGGGGGATGCGTCGACGCCCAGGCCCAGGGCGTCGCAGGCCAGCCACCCATCGACCAGCAGCGAACCCACCGCCGGATTGGCGGCGACGGAGTTGGACGGAGCGGGCCCCGTGCCGTTCACCACCCACCCGACGTGCAGCGTGCGCGGCACGGGCTCTCCCCGATGCTGGACCAGCAGCTCCACGCCCTGATCGTTGCCGACCGCGCGGACCACGCGTCCGGCGAGGACCTCGAACCGGCCGCAATCGCGAAGTTCTCCGAACCGGGTGGCGACGCCCAGCGCCATGCGGTGGCGATGGACCTCCCAGAACGGTCGCAGATGTTCGAGAAATCGCCGGCGTTCGGCCACGGAGAGCGATTGCCACAGGGGGGCCGTGTGGGGCCGTAGCCCGTCGACGACGGCCCGCCAATCGACGCCGCGCGTCGCCTGCTCGCGGGCTTCGGCCCGGAGCGCGCGGCACAGGTCGGCGGCGCGCAGCGGGCCCGGCGCGGCCCGCCACGCGGCGAGGAGCGCGTCGAGATTGGCGGCCGGGAGCGGTGCGTGGGCGTGGGCCTGCGGGAGCAAGCCGCGCCGCGACAGCAGGTAGATCGGTGCGCGCCGGTCGTCGCGGTCCAGGGACAGCACGGCGTCCACGGCGGTCAATCCGCTGCCGACGACGGCCACGGGCTCGTCGGCTCCGACGGCCGCCAGGGCAAGCGGGCGCCAGGGATCGACGAGATACCGCAAGCGAGAGCCGGTCCACCGCGAGCGGAGGGGATCTTCGGGGGGGCGATGGCCGACGGCCAGCGCGACGGCGTCGGCGCGCCAGGAGGGTCCGGCGGCGGCGTGCACCAGCCATCCGCCCGCCGGACGCCGCGCGAGGCGCCGGACCTCGTCGAGCCGCACGAGGAGTCCGCCGTAGCCTTCGGCGTCGCGGGCGGTTTCGGCGAGTCGATCGCGGAGGTACTCGCCGTACCAGAGCCGCGGCAGGTACTCGGCGCCGCAGGGCCGGTTGAGCCGCCCCGCGGCCCAGCGGGCGAAATCGTCGGGTCGGTCGGGCCAGAGGCTCATCCGCGCGGCAGGGACGTTGAGCAGGTGCGCCGTTTCGCGGGTGGCGTATGCCACGCCCTCGCCCACGGCGCCGCGGCGTTCGTCGAGCGCCACGCGGACCGGAATCTGCCGTTCGCGACTCTGCCGCAGCAGCTGGGCGGCGGTGGCGATGCCGCTCAAACCGCCGCCGACGATCGCCACATGGAACGCCTC
>Ga0169931_10003552_pt1 | contig 24697 bp, 18 predicted proteins | sample Kivu_15m_20L_FD_129675 | JGI IMG/M metagenome (GOLD analysis project Ga0169931, IMG submission 129675) | Freshwater microbial communities from Lake Kivu, Western Province, Rwanda to study Microbial Dark Matter (Phase II) - Kivu_15m_20L... | ecosystem: Environmental > Aquatic > Freshwater > Lake...
GCTCGACGCAGTGCTGGCCGTTCAGGATCATCTGCTGCTGGTGTCGACCGGGTTCGATGTGCGCACCAACGAGGACGTGGCGCCGGCCGTCGCCCTGGCCGAACTGGTCGACGTCGTCGATGCACTGACCGGTGGCGGTCCCTCGGCGCGACCCTGGATGATCGATCATCCCCGCCAACCCTGGAACCCGCGGGCACTGCAGCCTGGTGCGTTGGGGGTGCCCGGGCCGTGGACGTTCCATCGCGGTGTGGCGGCATTGTCGGCGCGTCTGCGCCAGCCACGCGTGGCGGGTGGGGTACTCGATGGCGTGCTGGTGCGCGAAACCGGTGACCGCACGGTGGGCGAACTGGTCCGAGGCGTCACGCGGCCCGTCGAGGCGTTGCTTCGGGACCGCTGCGGCATGGCACTGCCTGGTTCCGGTGACGAGGCGTCAACGGCACTGCCCCTGGGCCTCGAGAGTCTCGACGCGTGGAACCTGCGCGACCGTCTGCTCGGCGCCGTGATGTCGGCCGACCCTCCCCGGGATTCTCCCGACGTGGTCGACGAGGAACTCGACGCCGTCCGGAGACGAGGTCTGCTACCGCCCCTGGCCCTGGGTGACCGGGTGGCGAGCGATCTCGGTCTGCAGGTGGACCAACTGCTCCGGGTCGCCACGTCGCTGGGGGCGACCCTTCACCATGCGGGTGCCGTGATCGACGTCGACATCGCGGTGCCGGGTTCGGGGCGACGCCGCCTGACGGGGCGTATCGCCCGAGTGCACGGTGATCAGGTGTTGCGCATCTCGCCGTCGACTTTCCGCATCGATCAGGAACTGTCGGCATGGGTGGAGTTGGCCGCACTCACCGTTGCCTTCCCCGAGCGGCCGTGGCACGCCATCGTGGTGGGGAGGGCCGACATCACGGCCGGCGCCAAGGGGCGGCGGCTGTCGCTGGCCTCGGTCGAGGCCGCGCACGAGGCTCTGGACGTCATCGTCGACCTGGTCGATCGGGCGCGCTGTGACGTTGTTCCCCTCGACGCCGGGTTGTCCGAAACCCTCTACCGCAAGGGTGTCGATGCTCTGCACTCGGCGTGGGCGAACAAGGGGGAGCGTCGCAGCGCCCACTGGATCAACTGGGCGGTGGGCGATGCCGATCTCGACACACTGCTGGGCATGACGGCGTGGAGCGACACCTCTGACGAGGTGTGGGGTGCGGGTGGCCGTCTGGAGCGTTGGACGCACCGTCTGTGGACGGCGTTCGACACCACGACCGCACGAGGGACGGAGGGGGTCTGACATGGCCGACGAGTTCGACGCCACCGGCCCACTGCCCCAGGGACTCATGCTGATCGAGGCCAGCGCAGGAACGGGCAAGACGTACACCCTCGCCGCCCTGGCCGTGCGCAGTATCGCCGAGGAGAACGTCGCCGCGGCGTCGTTGTGCCTGGTCACCTTCACCGAGGCGGCGACGGCCGAACTCCGGGGCCGCCTGCGGGCGGCACTGGGTCACACGCTGGCGCATCTCTCGGGCGACGACGACCGTCATCCGGACGCCGTGATCGATGCTCTCGGCAGCGACCCGGCCCTTCGCCCGGTGTACGCCCGCCGCGTCGAGAAGGCTCTGGCCGAACTGGATACGGCGTGGATCACCACGATCCACGGTTGGTGCGCACGAGTGCTGGGTTCAGCGGGTGTGTGGCAGGCCACGCCGGGAACGCTGGTGCAGGAGGACGATGACGTCACCGAGACGCTCCACGACGTACTGGTCGCTCGGTACGCCCTCTCCGGGAACCTGCCCGCCGAGGTCGCCGACATCGCCCGTGCCGTCCGGATGCGTCTCGCCATGCCGCTGGCGGTGTTGCAGCGCATCGAGCCCCACGACCTGTCGAACGCCACCGCCGCCAAACAGCGCAAACTCGACGAGGGGCTGCAGCGGGTCGATCGGGCCGACGAACTGGTGCAGTTGATCGACGACGTCGTGGCGGAGGTGGCCAGACGCCGCCGCGGGAGCGGCCGCCAGACCTTCGACGGCCTGCTCGAGGAGACGAGGAACCTGTTGTTCGGCCCTCGTCACGGTGAGGTGATCGATGGTCTCCGGTCACGTTTCGAGGTGGTGCTCATCGACGAGTTCCAAGACACCGACCAGATGCAGTGGGACATCTTCAGGCGTGCCTTCCACGACACGTCGGTCTCGACGGCACCCGGTGCATTGCGGCGCCTCGTGCTGGTGGGAGACCCCAAGCAGTCGATCTACCGGTTCCGTGCGGCCGAGTTGTCCGCGTACCTCCAGGCCCGCCAGGCGGCGGGGGCTCAGGTCCGCACGCTGCGCATCAACCGCCGGTCGGATCCCGCCGTGCTGAGCGGTGTGGAGCACCTGTTGCAGGGCACGACCTACGGGGACGAGGCGGTGCGTTTCGAACCGGTTCGGGCACCGGAGGGCACACCCCGTTCGCGCCTGTACGACCTATCGGGCCCGGCGCTGCAACTGCGCCGGGTCGACGGGGTGCCCACCGACATGACCTCGCTGCGCCGTGCCGTGCGCAGCGATGTGGCACAGGTGGTGAGCCGGTTGCTCGCCTCGGGTCTGGAACTCGACGATGCTGCGGTCGAGGGGGCTCGCCGCCCCCTGCGGCCGGCCGACATCGCCGTGTTGACCCGTTCGAACGATCAGGCGACCTCCACGGCCCTCGACCTGTCGGCGGTGGGTGTTCCGGCGGCCACGGCATCGGCCAACAGCGTGCTCGACAGTGCCGCGGGCACCCAGTGGCGGGTACTCCTGGCGGCCCTGGCTCGCCCGGGCCATGCGCCGGCGGCCCGGGCCGCGGCCGTGGGTTGGTTCGTCGGGGTCGGGCTCGAGACCATGGAGGACGACCGCCTCGTCACGCCCGACGGCGTCGACGTCGTCGAGCGGTTGTACCAGTGGTCGCGCGACCTCGAGCGCGGGGGTATGCCGCTGCTGCTGCGTTCGCTCGCCGACGCCGGTTGGCATACCCGACTGCTCGCCCGCGTCGACGGCGAGCGTCTCGTCACCGATACCGACCACATCGCCGAGTTGCTGCAGTCGGTCACGTCCGGACGTGCCATGTCGGCAGTGACGGCTCTGGAGGCCCTCGACGGGTTGGCCGCCGCCGCCACGCAGCGGGTCACGGCGGCCTTGTTGGCCAGGCGCATCGACCGCGACGACGACGCCGTCCAGGTGCTGACCATCCACAAGGCCAAGGGCCTCGAGTTCCCGGTGGTGCTGTGCCCGTACCTGTGGACGAAGACACCGAATCGCAGTGGCCTTCCCCACGCCGCGATCGGCGGTACCCGGATCATCGACACCCTGACACTGTTCGGCAAGAGAGTCACCTCGGCCATGCGCGCCGTGCTCGTCGCCGACGACGTGCCCGACGCCGACATGCAGGAACGACTGGCCGAGGAACGCCGCCTGGCCTATGTGGCACTGACCCGGGCCAAGCACTACGGGATCGTCTGGTGGGCGGAACCCTCCGGGTCGTCGGAGTTCCGAGCGGTGGTCGATGCCCGGGGTGGTCTCACCGCACTCGCCGAGAGCTCGGGCGGTGCCCTCGAGGTGGTACCCGCATCGAGCGGTGCGCCCGAGTGCGCCGCTCCAACATCACCGGTACCGGACGAACGTCTTCAACCGGCCCTCGCCACGCGGGAGCACGACCGCCGCTGGCGCATCTGGTCGTTCAGCGCCATGAAGGCGGCGGCCGATCACCTGCGGGACCTTCCGACGACCGGCGGCGTCGACGAGGCCGACGGCGACGACCCCGACCCCGACGGCGACGGCCCGGGCGATGAGGCGACCCCAGCGCCCGTGGTGACCCGGCTGCGCGAGGCCCCGGGCGGCACCCGCTTCGGCACCACGGTGCACCGCATCCTGGAGCGATGCGACTTCGCCAGCGTCGACCTGGCTGGCGAGTTGACCGAGCGCTGCCGTATCGAGTTGGCCCACCGCGGGCTGAACATCACCCCTGATCATCTGGCACGGGGTCTGCTCGACGTACTCATCACCCCGTTGGGCGGCCCGGCCGACCTGCCGCCGCTCACGCAGTTGACGCGATCCGACCGGCTCGACGAACTGGACTTCCACCTTCCCCTCGCCGGCGTGAGCTCGCAGCAGATCGCACACTGTCTGCTCGACCACCTGGACCCGACCGATCCTGCCCTCACCTGGGTGCACGGGGTTGCCGAAGGGGCATTGCCCGGCGACGTGGAGGGCCGCCTCACCGGGTCCATCGACCTGGTGGCCCGGTCAGGCCCCGAGCAACAGGTGTGGTTGGCCGACTACAAGACCAACCGGTTGGGCCCCACCAACGGCGCTCGTTCGGCCGAAGTGATCGAGGTCATGGACCATGCGCACTACTGGCTGCAGGCCACCCTGTACCTGGTGGCAACGCACCGCTACCTGCGGTGGCGGCGACCGGACTACGACCCCGACCGACATCTGGTAGGCGCCGCCTACCTGTTCGTGCGGGCGATGAGCCCCGACGTCCCCGGTGCCGGTGTCATCTGGTGGCGCCCACCGACATCGGCGATCGAGGCCGTCGACCGGTTGTTGGGCACGGGGGTGCGCGGTGGGTGACCCGGGTTCCACCTCGTCGGTCGACCTCGTCGCGGCCCATCGCCGGGCCGGGCTGCTGTCGTCCAGTTCGGTGCACCTGGCGCGCACCCTGGACCGTCTGGCGCAGGGCCTGGCACCCGAGGCGGTCCTGGCGGTGGCCTATGCGGCCGAGGCCCCACTGCAGGGCGACACGGCGGTCGATCTGACCCGCATCGCCCAGGATGCGCAGTCCGATGCGGTGGTCCTCGGCGACGTCGTCTGGCCGGATCCCGAACGGTGGCTGGCGGCGGTGGCGACATGCCCACTGGTCCGAGGCGACACGCCGGCGCTCGTGGTGCGAGGGTCGCGGGTCTACCTGGGCCGTTACGACGGCTACGAGCGCCGCGTGGCACAGGAGGTGGCGAATCGCGCCGTCAGCGACGACTCCGGCGACCCGGGACCGCTGCAGGTGGCAGACCGTCTGCTGTCGGGCCCGGGCGCACCCCAGCAGCAGGAGGCGGTGCGCCAGGGTGTCTCGCGCGCGCTCAGCATCATCACCGGGGGTCCCGGCACCGGGAAGACGACCACGGTGGCGGCTCTGCTGGCCGAGGTCATCGCCCGCTCGCCCCAGGGCGGGTCGCGCCCTCGGGTGGCGTTGGCGGCACCGACGGGTAAGGCCGCCGCCCGCCTGGGTGAGGCGCTGCGCGATCTCATCCCCGTCGAACGGGCGGAACTCCTCTCGGTGGTGGCCGAGGCACCGTGCAGCACATTGCACCGGTTGATCGGCTGGTCGACGCGCGGTGAGCCGCGCCATCACCGCGCCGATCCGGTTCCCTACGATCTGGTCATCATCGACGAGACGTCCATGGTGTCGTTGCCCCTGATGGCACGCGTGCTCGACGCCCTGCGCCCCGACGCCCGGCTGGTGCTGGTGGGCGACCCCGGGCAGTTGGCAAGCGTCGAGGCGGGCACCGTGTTGTCGGATCTGGTGGCCGGTGCGCAGCGGGGCCCTCTGGCGGGATGCATCACCGAACTGGTGGTCAGTCACCGGTACCCGGCACAGTCGCCGCTGGACCTCTTGGCGAAGGCCGTGCGCAGCGGCGACAGCGCCGCCGCCATCGCCGCGATGGGAACGCCACCGACTGATCACGTCCGAGGTGGGATCACCTGGATCGAGGCGCCCGGCACCGATCCCGTCGTGCGGCGACAGTTGGCTGGCGCCGTCGACCCCTACGTCGAGGGCCTGGTCGGGTGCGCTGTTGCCGGTGACGGCCACGGCGCGCTGGACGCCTTGCGGCGCCTGCGCCTGTTGTGCGCGCATCGACACGGCCCGTTCGGCGTCGGGTCATGGAACCAGTGGATCCGTGAACGCCTTCCCCGTCGGAGCGGCCTCGACGGGGACTGGTACGCAGGCCGTCCCGTCATGGTGACCAGCAACGACCCGTCGACGGGGCTGTTCAACGGTGATGTCGGGGTGGTCGTGCACACCGGCGGCCGCACCATGGTGGCGTTCGAGGCGACGGCGGCGGGCGGCGGTCTGCGACTCATGTCCCCCACCCGCCTCGAGCGGGTCGAGACCGTGCACGCCATGACCATCCACAAGAGTCAGGGTTCCGAGTTCGGGCACGTCGTGGTGGTGCTTCCACCGCCCGACTCGCGCCTCGCCTCACGCGATCTGCTGTACACGGCCATAACACGGGCCACCCACCACCTCACCCTCGTGGGCGACCGGGCCTCGGTCGAGCAGGCGGTCGGGCGCCGTACCTCGCGCACCAGCGGTCTGGCGGAACGCCTCGCCAACATCGACCAGGCACCGGCAGGGCCCCGCGAAGTACCCTGAGGCGTCCCATCGGTCGAACGAAAGTCCCTGCACGATGACGGTCGATCCCACATCGCTCGCACCCTTCGAACCCGCCACGGCCGAGCAGTGGCGCCGTGCCGTCGACGGGGTGCTGGCCAAGGGGGCCGACCTGTCTCCGGAGCAGCTCGCACAGCGGTTCCAGCGCCAGCTGGTCAGCTACACCTACGACGGCCTCGAGATCAGGCCGCTCTACACCGCCGACGATGTCGCAGGGTCGGGGGAGCAGTTGCCCGGCACGCCTCCCTTCGTGCGCGCGACCACGGCAGCCGCCGGGGTACCCCACGGATGGGAGGTGCGCCAGCGGGTGGCGGTGAGGGGCGACGGTTCGACGGCAGCAGCGCTGGCGCTCGGCGAACTGGAACGCGGCACCACCGGCCTGTGGCTCGATGTCACCGGAACAGGGGACGAGGTGACCGTCGACGTGCTCGACCGGGCGCTCGCCGGCGTGTTCCTCGAACTGGTGCCCATCACCCTCGATGCCGGTGGCCGATCAGGTCCGGCCCAGGCGCTGCTCGAACTGTGGCAGCGGCGTGGTCACGGTGCGGATGAGGCCGCCGGCTGTCTGGGTGTCGACCCCATCGGCGCCTCGATGCGCGACGGTGGCACGTCGAACGACCTACAGGCCGCGATCGCCGAGGCGGTGGCCCTCGTGCGCCGTGTCGCCGACACCGTCCCCCGGGTGCGCACGCTGGTGGCCGACGCCACCCCCTGGCACGACGCCGGCGCCACTGACGCCGATGAACTCGCCGGTGCGCTGGCAGCCGGGGTCGCGTACCTGCGCCGGCTCACCGATGCGGGTGTGGACCTGGCAACGGCACTGGGCCAGCTGGAATTGCGGGTCGCCGCCACCTCGGACCAGTTCTCGACCATCGCCAAGATGCGGGCGCTGCGCCTGCTGTGGCACCGGGTGGCGGAAGTGGCGGGGGCGGCCCCCGGTGACCGGGGTGCACGTGTGCACGCCGTGACCTCGCAGGCCATGGCCACCCGCTACGACCCGTGGGTGAACATGCTGCGCACCACCGTGGCGTGTTTCGCCGCCGGTGTCGGCGGTGCCGACGCCGTGACGGTGCATCCCTACGACCACCTGGTGGACCCGACCGCACCCAGCGAACTGGGCCGCCGCATGGCACGCAACACCCAGGCCGTGCTGCTCGACGAAACCAACCTGGGCCGGGTGATCGACCCCGCCGGTGGCTCGTGGTACGTGGAACACCTGACCCAGGCTCTGGCCGATGCCGCTTGGACGGTGTTCCAGCAGATCGAGGCGGCCGGTGGTGTGCAGAGAGCGCTCGACAGTGGGTGGGTGCACACCCGGGTCGACGCCACCTGGGCCCGTCGCCAGGCCGATGTGGCCACCCGCAAGGTGGCGATCACCGGTGTCAGCGAGTTCCCCAACATCGACGACGACATTCCGGCGCTGCCGGCTGTTCCCGTGGGTGAGCACCGAGGGCACGGTCCGTTGCCCCGGCACCGCTATGCCGAGGGCTTCGAGGCGCTGCGCGCCGCCGCCGACGCCCACCGCCGCCGTACCGGCAGTCGTCCCGAGGTGGTGCTGCTTGGGCTCGGCACACCGGCCGATTCCACCGCTCGGGCCACGTTCGCGAAGAACCTGTTCGAGGCCGGAGGCCTGGCCACCCGACTGGTCGACTCCGTCGACGGCGTCGACCTGTCGGGCCGACTGGTGTGCCTGTGCTCGTCTGATGCCCGCTACGCCGAGTCGGCCCTCGAGGCGGTGCGTGCGGCGGCACAGGCGGGTGCCGCACGCGTGTACCTGGCCGGCCGGCCGGCCGAGCTGACCGAGGCACTGCAGCAGGCCGGGGTCGACGAGTTCATCGCCCTGGGCGTCGACGCCCTCGATGTGTTGTCCCGTGCCCTCACCCACGCAGGAGTCGAACGATGAGCATCCCCAACTTCGCCGACATCCCCCTGCGCAGCACCGCACCGACCCCGCCCGCCGACCGGGCGGCATGGAGCGCCGCCATCGAGGCGTCGACCGGGCTGAGCCTCGACGATCTCACGTGGGCCACCCCCGAGGGCATCGCCGTGCCGCCACTGTCCACGGCATCCGACGTGGCGGACTTCGACCCCCAGCACTCGTACCCGGGCCTTGCCCCGTTCCTGCGCGGGCCGTACCCCACGATGTACGTGAACCAGCCCTGGACGGTGCGCCAGTACGCCGGCTTCTCGACCGCCGAAGAGTCCAACGCCTTCTATCGTCGCAATCTCGCTGCCGGGCAGAAGGGCCTGTCGGTGGCGTTCGACCTGGCGACGCACCGCGGCTATGACAGCGATCACCCCCGGGTGTCGGGCGATGTGGGCATGGCGGGCGTGGCCATCGACTCGATCCTCGACATGCGCCAGCTGTTCGACGGCATCCCCCTCGACCAGATGAGCGTGTCGATGACCATGAACGGGGCCGTGCTGCCGGTCATGGCGCTGTACGTGCTGGCCGCTGAGGAGCAAGGTGTGAAGCCGGCGCAACTCACCGGGACCATCCAGAACGACATCCTCAAGGAGTTCATGGTCCGCAACACCTACATCTACCCGCCGGCGCCCTCCATGCGGATCATCTCCGACATCTTCGCCTTCACCTCGGCCGAGATGCCCCGCTTCAACTCCATCTCGATCTCCGGCTACCACATGCAGGAAGCCGGAGCCACCGCCGACCTGGAGTTGGCGTACACGCTCGCGGACGGGGTGGAGTACCTGCGGGCCGGCATCGCCGCCGGACTGGACGTCGACCGGTTCGCCCCGCGTCTGTCGTTCTTCTGGGCGATCGGCATGAACTTCTTCATGGAGGTGGCCAAACTGCGCGCCGCCCGTCTGCTGTGGGCCAAGTTGGTGCACCAGTTCCAGCCCCGCAGCGACAAGTCGCTGTCGCTGCGCACTCACAGCCAGACCTCGGGCTGGTCGCTGACGGCGCAGGACGTGTTCAACAACGTGATCCGCACCTGTGTCGAGGCCATGGCGGCGACTCAGGGCCACACGCAGTCACTGCACACCAACGCCCTCGACGAGGCGTTGGCGCTGCCCACCGACTTCAGCGCCCGCATCGCCCGCAACACGCAGTTGTTCCTGCAACAGGAATCGGGCACGTGTCGGGTGATCGACCCCTGGGGCGGCAGCTATCACGTCGAACGGCTGACCCGTGACCTGGCGGCCAAGGCGTGGGAGCACATCGCCGAGGTCGAGCAGGCCGGTGGCATGACCGCCGCCATCGAGGCGGGTCTGCCCAAATTGCGTATCGAGGAGGCGGCGGCCCGTACCCAGGCCCGTATCGACTCGGGGCGTCAGCCGGTCATCGGGGTGAACCGTTACCGGGTCGACGCCGATGAGGCCATCGAGGTGCGCAAAGTCGACAACTCGGCCGTGCGGGCGCAGCAGATCGCCAAGTTGGAGCGGCTGCGAGCCGAGCGCGACCAGGTCGCCTGTGACGACGCGCTGTACCGCCTCTCGGCTGCCGCACGCGCCGCCATGGACGGCAGTCGTGGGTCGAGCATGGACAGCAACCTGCTGAAGCTGGCGGTGGACGCCGCACGCGCCCGAGCGTCTCTGGGGGAGATCAGCGATGCGCTCGAGTCCGCATTCGGCCGCCACACGGCCGCCATCCGTACGATTGCGGGCGTGTACCGCAGCGAAGTCGGACAGTCCGACACGGTGACCAAGGCGCGCGCCGCCGTCGAGGCCTTCGCCGGGCGCCACGGCCGACGCCCGCGCATCCTGGTGGCCAAGATGGGCCAGGACGGGCACGACCGCGGTCAGAAAGTCATCTCGACCGCGTTCGCCGATCTGGGTTTCGACGTCGACGTCGGCCCCCTGTTCCAGACGCCCGCCGAGGTGGCGCGCCAAGCTGTCGAGGCCGACGTGCATGTGGTGGGTGCCTCGTCGCTGGCCGCCGGCCACCTGACACTGGTCCCCGAACTGCGCCGGGAACTGGCAGCGCTGGGCCGGGACGACATCATGATCGTGGTGGGCGGGGTCGTGCCGCCCCAGGATTTCGACGAACTGCTGGCAGCGGGCGCCTCGGCCATCTTCCCTCCCGGCACGGTCATCGCCGAGGCGGCAGTCGAGCTGCTCGAAACCCTGGAGGAGCGGCTCAGCACCTCGGCCGAGGGCTCCTGGTGACCACTCCCGGCGCTGCCGGGGTGTGGGATGCCGACGCCTGGGCGCAGCGGGTCGCCTCGGGCGACCGCGCCAGCGTGGCCCGGGCGATCACTCTGGTCGAGTCGACGCGGCCCGATCACCGCCGCCAGGCCCAGGAGTTGCTCGCCCGGTTACTGCCTCATGCGGGTGGTGCGCACCGCGTGGGTATCACCGGCGTTCCCGGTGCGGGTAAGTCGACGTTCATCGACGAGCTGGGAACCCTGCTGACCGGACGTGGCCACCGTGTGGCGGTGTTGGCGGTCGACCCCTCGTCGACCCGCCACGGGGGAAGCATCCTGGGCGACAAGACCCGTATGGCGCGGTTGTCTACCGATCCCCTCGCCTACATCAGGCCCTCACCGTCGTCGGGGTCACTGGGCGGCGTGACGCGGTCGACCCGGGAGGCCATGGTCGTCGTCGAGGCCGCCGGATTCGACGTCGTCATCGTGGAGACCGTCGGCGTCGGCCAGTCCGAGACCGCTGTGGCGCAGATGGTCGACTGCTTCCTGGTGCTCATGGTGGCCCGCACCGGAGACTCGCTCCAGGGCATCAAGCGCGGCGTGCTGGAGTTGGCCGACCTCCTGGCGGTGAACAAGGCCGACGGCTCCCATGTGCTGGAGGCCCAGAAGGCGGCCCGCGAACTGGCCGACGCGCTGCACCTGTTCGACCCGATCACCCCCACGTGGCAGCCCCCGGTGCTCACCTGCAGCGGCCTGGAGGGTACGGGTGTCGACCGGGTGTGGGCGGCCGTGGAGGCGCACCGGGCGGCACTGAGCGCCACGGGCGAGCTGGCGGCGAAACGCTCACGCCAGCAGATCGACTGGATGTGGTCGCTGGTGCACGCGCGCCTGGTCGCCATGGTGCACGACGATCCCGAGGTGCGCGAGGTGGCGCAACGGCTCGAGCGGCTGGTGCGGGACGGGGCGGTGACGGCCACCCGGGCGGCCGACGACATCGTGGCCCGCCTGGTGCGCGGTACGCCCGGCGGCTGAGCCGGTCACCGGGTCTGCGACACCTCGACGAGATGCGCGGCCGCCACCCGGTGCCCGACGACGGCTGCCTCGAGCGGTGACGCGCCTTCGGCCAGGGCGGGTAGGAAGCCCCCGGCGAAGGCGTCACCGGCGCCCGTGCTGTCGGACACGGCGTCCACCGGTTGCGGCGGCACCTCCACCGGGACGGCGCCGCCCACCGACACCACGGCCGGCGCGGCGCCGCGCTTCACCACCACGACCCGGGGCTGGTGGGCGGCCAGTAGGTCGGCTCGAAGCGACCTCGCCTCGGCCTCGTTGGCCAGGACGACATCGGGGGCCAGGGTGGCGAACAGTGCCCGCAGTGCCTCGGGGCCCAATGCGTCGAGCACGGTGACCGACGACAGATCGAGCGAGATGGTGGCACCCCCGTGCCGGGCCACGTCGACGAGGGCTCGCGCCGAGGTGGCCAGCGGCTCCACGGCCAACGAATACAGCGGCACGTGCAGGGTGTGAAGACCGGTGGCCCACACGGTGTCCACCAGGGCCAGTTCGGTCGCCGCCCCGCGGTCGGTCAGCATGGACCGTTCGCCGCGCTCGTCGACCAGTGCGACCACGGTGCCGGTGCGACCCCGGTGGCGCACCCGGACGTCCACCCCCATGGCGGTCAACTCACCGACCAGCAGGCGACCCGTGAGGTCGTCGCCAACCTGGCCGATGAAGCGCGCCCGGTAGCCGGCCCGGGCGGCGGCCGCAGCCACGTTGGCGGCACTGCCACCGCGGCGACGCCGAATGATCGAAGGTGTGTCGGCCCCGTCACGCACCGGGGCGAGGCGTTGCACCACGACATCGTCGAGGAGGTCGCCGACACATCCGAGCACGGGTCTCGACGGTACCCGACGCGGTACCGTGACCATCGTGGGAACCCCCTACACACCGATCATGGGAACCCTCGCCTACCTGTGGGACCGGGACCGGGACTGCGTGCTCATGGTGCTGCGCAACGCCCGGCCCGACGACGAGCATCGGGGCAAGTACAACGGCCTGGGTGGCAAACTGGAACCCGGTGAGGACATCGTGGCGGGCATCCGGCGCGAGATCGCCGAGGAAGCTCAGGTCGAGGTGACGGCGATGTCGCTGCGGGGCACCGTCAACTGGCCCGGCTTCGGTCCCAACGGCGAGGACTGGTTCGGCTTCGTCTTCCTGGTCGAGGGGTGGTCCGGCGAACCGCCGGCCGCCAACGTCGAGGGCACGCTCCACTGGATCGAGCGGTCACGCCTGCTGCAGGCCTGTTCCGAGGACCCCGAGCGTCGGCGAGCGGCCGATCTGGCGATGTGGGAGGGAGACCGTTGGTTCCTGCCGTTGGTGTTCGACGGCGACGACCGAGCGTTCCACGGTGTCATGCCGTACCACCAGGGTCGGCCCCAGGGGTGGACGGTTCAGCGGCTCGCCTCGTCGGCCAACCGCTGATGGTGCTGGATGACCTCGGCGACGATGAAGCGGAGGAACTTCTCGGTGAATCCCGGATCGAGGCCTGCAGACTCGGCCAGGGCGCGTAGCCGGGCGACCTGCTGAGCCTCGCGATCGGGATCGGCGGCGGGCAGGCCGGCGTGCGCCTTGTAGCGCCCGACGGCCTGGGTGACCTTGAATCGCTCGGCCAGCAGGTACACGAGCGCAGCGTCGATGTTGTCGATACTGGCCCGGTAACCGGCGAGGGTGGCGTCGTCGCTCATGGCGACCTCACCGTAGTCGGCCGGCGGGCGGATCGGGCCGGTCGCGCCACGCGCCTACCATCGGGGCCATGACGCTCAGCGTGGGAGCCGTCCAGATGGCGATGACCGACGATGTCGCCACCAATGTGGCCACGGCGGAGGCGGGCGTGCGCGAGGCGGCGGCACGGGGTGCCCGGGTGGTGTTGGTGCCCGAGTTGTTCGAGGGGCCGTACTTCTGCAAGGACCAACGCCCCGAGCACTTCACCCGGGCGCGTCCCGTGGCGGGTCACCCGACCGTCGAACACTTCGTCCGACTCGCCTCCGAACTGGGCGTGGTCCTGCCGGTGAGCATCTTCGAGGCGGCCGGGCAGGCGCGCTTCAACACCGTGGTCATGATCGACGCCGACGGCACGGTCATGGGGGTGTACCGCAAGTGCCACATCCCCGACGGCCCCGGCTACACCGAGAAGTACTTCTTCAGTCCCGGCGACACCGGCTTGCGGGTCTGGCACACACGCCACGGTGTGGTGGGTGTGGGCATCTGCTGGGACCAGTGGTTCCCCGAGGCGGCGCGCGCCATGGCACTGCAGGGTGCCGAACTGCTGCTGTACCCGACGGCCATCGGCAGTGAGCCGCCCGACCCGACGCTCGACTCGTCAGGCCACTGGCAACGGGTGATGCAGGGCCATGCCGCCGCGAACCTGATGCCGGTGGTGGCGGCCAATCGGACAGGGCGCGAGGTCGGGCAGACCACCGAGATCACCTTCTATGGCTCGTCCTTCATCGCCGATGCCACCGGTGCGATGGTGGCATCGGCAGGCCGCGACGACAGCGTGGTGCTCACCGCATCCTTCGATCGCCAGGCCCTCGCCGCCCAGCGCGTGGCCTGGGGACTCTTCAGGGACCGGCGCCCCGAGTTGTACGGTGATCTCCTGACGTTGGATGGGCGACATCGCCACGCAGCTACAGGGGGACCCGCAACGTGACGACCCGTATGCCGGCCGAGTGGGCCCCCCATGAACGCACCATCGTCAGTTGGCCGGTGCGCGACGGGCTGTGGAGCTCCTTGCGTCACGACGCCGAGATGGCCTACGGCGAGGTCGTCATGGCCATTGCACAGTTCGAGCCCTGCACGGTCATCGCCCGTCCCGGTGCCGGCGCGGAGCGGGCCGCAGCGCTGTGCGATCCCGGTGGCGGCGCCACGCCCTACCCGGTCGACATCGTCGAGTTGCCGCTCGACGATTCGTGGGTTCGCGACAACGGGCCCCTCTACGTGTTCGACGACGGCCGCCGGGTGATCTCGGCCTGGCGGTTCAACAGTTGGGGCGGCAAGTACGTGCCCTTCGACGACGACGCAGCGCTGACCCTGCGCTGGGCGGTTCACCGGGGCGAATCGCATGTGGCCGTCGATGCCGTGCTCGAGGGTGGTTCGATCCATGTGGACGGTGAGGGCAGCCTGGTCACCACCGTGCAGTGCCTCATGCATCCCAACCGCAATCCGGCGCTCGCCCGCGTGGATCTCGAGGCGCTGTTCGCCGAACATCTCGGTGCCGACACGGTGCTGTGGCTTCCCCACGGCCTGACCGACGACGACGACACCGACGGCCATGTCGACAACGTGGCCGCCTTCAGCGAGCCCGGGCGTCTGCTGCTCCAGGGATGCGACGACCGTGACGAGCCCGACGCCATGCGCCTCGACATGAACCGCCGGACGGCAGAGCGCTGGCGCGACGCACGGGGTGTACCCCTCGAGGCGATCGAGGTCCCGGTCCTGCCCTTCGTCGAGGTGGGCAACATGCGCCGACCGGTGCCGTACCTCAACTTCTACGTGCTCAACGATGCCGTGCTGGTGCCGGTGACCGGACACGAGGCCGATGACGACATCCTCGAGTTGCTCGGTGAGCAGTTCCCGGGCCGTGACGTCATCGGCCTCGACGTGGGGACGGTGCTGGCCTGGGGTGGTGGAGGTATCCACTGCATCACCCAACAGGTGCCGGCCGTGTGATGATCGACCACTGCCTGGCGGCGATCCGCTCGCTGACGAGCGAGGGGGGCGGTGTCCTGCTGCTCGTCGGGCCGCCCGGCATCGGAAAGTCCACGCTGGCCCGGGCACTGCAGCAGCGGCTGGTACCCGACCGGGGCATCCTCGTGCGAGCCACCCACCCCGATCTCGAGCCCGCCCTGGGTCTGTGGTCACGCCTGGCGTCGCTGGCCAGCGTCGACCATACGGCATACGAACACCAGGCATCCTCCGACCGATTCGCCCTGACGGCACGCCTGCTGCGCCGCCTCGCGGCCGACGGTGCCACGCCCGTGGTGCTCGACGACCTGCACGCCGCCGATCCCGACTCGCTGACCTTTCTGGCCCATCTGGCACCTGCGCTGTCATCGACCGGCGCAACCATCATCGCCGCCAGCCGAGGTGCCGACGCCGTGGCCGACCAACTCGGCCAGGCTGCCCACCGTGCGCTCGAGTCCCAGGCCCGGGTGGTGGTGTTGGCTCCCTTCGATGCTGACGAGATCCGGACCAGGCTGGAACGCCACAACGGCGCCGGCCCACTGCCGCTGGCCGTGGTCGAGTCGTTCGTGCGCGAGTCGGGCGGCAACCCGTTGCTGCTCGAGCGGTTGATCGCCGACTGCTGGCCGCACGGTGCGCCACCGCCCACGGTGGCGGCCGTGGAGGAGGCCTCCGCCGGTCCCTCGGTGGTCGAACGTTGGCGGCGCGAGTTGGAGCGCTTGTCGAGGTCGGACCGGGAGGTGCTGGCTGCCGTCGTCGAACTGGGTTCGTGGGCCTCGATCCGTCTCCTGCGCATGGTCACGAACCCTCCTGCAGCAGCCTCCACCCTCGACCGACTGGTGGCTCACGGTCTGATCGCCGCCGGTGGTGCGCCCCAGGGTGTGGCACTGTCGCATCCGGCCGTGGCCGATGCGCTCACCGCCCTCGACGGCGCATCGTCGGCCGAACTCCACGAGCGTCTCGCACGCTGCCTGGCCGATGCCGGGGCCGACTCTCGGACCGTGCTCCACCACATGGTGCGTGCAGGTGACCGGTTCACCGCCGAGCAGAGACGCCGAACCGCTCGGGTGGTGGCAGAGCAGGCAGAGCTGCGTGGCGACGTGCGCGCTGCGGCCGAAGCGTGGGACATCGTCGTGAGTGACGGTGCCGAAACCCACGAGCAGCTGCTCGCGGCGGCGAAGGCCTGGCAGCGGGCCGGAGACCGTCGACGAGCCCGAGAACTGGCGTGGACGGTGGCCCGCGCCGGTGAGCGGCGCGACCCCGATGCGATCGCCCGGGCCGCCCTGATCGCCGCCGACGGTGCCGAGTTCCACGGTGAGGCCTCCGTGGCTGTCGCCCTGCTGCACCGGGCCCGACAACTCCTCGAGCGACTGGACACGCCTGCGGCCCGACGTCGGCTGGTCGAGGTGCTGGCGGCGTTGGCCCCGCTCGAGATGACCATGCCCGTGACCGGACCCCGTCCACCCATCGCACTGGACAGCGTCCAGATGGACGTGGTGGACGCCGTGAGGTGGCACTGGGTGACGCGGCCCGAGGTGGCACAGCCACGGGCGGTGGAGGCGGAGCAGTTGGCGGCACGACTCGACGATCCGCTGCTCGAGGCCGTCACGGGTCTGGTGTGGCGGGCTACGCACATGGCACCCGATCACGCCGTCGAGCGCCGCCGCCGGTCGGACTCCGCCAGTCGCACACTCGTCGGCCACCCCGACTATGCCAGGGCCGTCCACGCCGTGTTGCTCGATGCGCTGGAGGCGGGAGCCATGGCCGAGGTGCGCATCGCCCTCGGTGAGTTGGCCGATATGGCAGCGACCACGGGGGATCCGTCGGTGCGATGGCGGTACGGCTACACCTCGGCCATGCTCGACGCTGTGTCAGGCCTGCCCGAACAGGCGGAGCGGGCCAGCGACGTCGCCGGCCGGTACGGCGTGCTGGCGGGCGAGCCGACCGCCGTGATCGTGCGTCTGGAACAACGCACCCTGCTCGCCGTCGATCGACTCGACGACCTCGACACGGTGCTGACCCTGGGTGGACGCCTCGACAGTGTCAGCCATCCACCCCTGCTGGCCGGGGTACTCCATCTGACGGGGCAACTCGAGCGGGCCGGGGTAGAGACCGCACGGGTGGATCGCCGAGTGCTGGGCGACCTGGTGACCCATATGTCGACGCCGGAGTCGCGTGAGCAGAACTGGGCCGTCACGGTGGCCTTCGCCGCCTCGGCCGTGGCCGCCGTGGGCGACGTGGACCTGGCCCAGCGACTGCTGTGCCACGGGGAGGAGGTCCGCCACGCCGTGGTCCGCGAGAGCAGTGGCATCACATGCCTGGGTCACCAGGCGGCCTTCGTCGGAGCGTTGCAGATCCTCACCGGTGATCCCGAGAGCGGTACGTCGGCGCTCGAGGAGGCTCGGCTCTGGAACGAACGCGCCGGGATGCACCGCGCCGAGATCGCGGCTCGGCTGATGCTGCTCGAGGCTCGACGGCAGGGAATGGCGGAGACCGACCTGCGGCGTCAGGCGCACGAACTCGCTGCCGAGGCGAGCGCCCGAGGACTGTTCTTCCTCGCCGCCCGGGCGCGTCGGATGGGTCGGGGTCTCGCCCGGGTGTGGGTGTCGCCGCGACAACGGGCCGTTCTGCAGGGACTGGCCGACGGTGCCACCTACCAGCAGATCGCCGACCGTATCGGCTACAGCCACGGCACGGTGCGGGGGGAGGTCACCAGTGTGTACGACCTGCTGGGTGTGGACACGCGTGCCGAGGCCGTGGCCGAGGCCGAGTGGTTGGGGTTGGTGGCACCGTCCAAATCGTGGTGTGCGCCGTCCAGAACGCAACGCGAGTCGTCGACCGGTTCTGCGACTCGTGCCTAGAGTACGTCCCGTGCGACGACCGGCTCTTGCTGCGGCCGCCCTCCTGGCGGTGACCTCGATGGTGTTCTTCACCGAGAACGACCCCGCACCGGTGGCGGCCCAGGAAACGGTCGGTGCCGAGATCAACGGTTGCCAGGGAACCGGGACCATCGGTCTGTTCAGCAGTCACTCGAACGAACAGCAGTGCGTCGTGGGCTTCTACGTCTGCGTGGGGACCGACTGGCAGTCGTACCCGGCGCGCGACGGCCTGCCGGCGGGCGCCATCGGCGTGATCATGATGCCCTGGGGCGAGCAGTGGCATACGAACAACGGCAACAACGGCTACGTGCAGAACGTGTGCAACGGCAGCGCCGGCATCGCCAACGTGATCACCTACGCCACGCCCAACCTGTGGGATTCCTACCCCCTGTTTGCCGATCCGTCGTTCCCCAGCCACATGGCGCTGATCCAGCAGCAGTGTTCGGGTCGCTGTGAGGCGCGCCTGTTCACCTACTACGTGGGCCTGCAACTGTGGAGCGACAACAGCCTGCACATCCGAGACCTCGACCATCACTCCCTCGAGTACCGACTGCTGTCGTTCTATCTGGCCAACGGATCCATCTTCTGGGACGGCTACACGGTGAACACCTACGGCCAGGGGACGGCCATGGGGGCCGGTGGTTTCGGGGCCCAGATGTCCCAGACCGTGCTGGCCGAGAACAAGTTCTCGTGGGAGGAGTTCGACCGCGGCGTGACCCACAAGGCCCCCGAGATCGTGGGGGAACTGCTCAAGACCATCGCCGAGATCATCTTCATCGCCCTGTGGTGACGAGGGGAGTGCCGCATATGTTCTCGATCTCCTGGCCCGGCCGCCTGCTGTGCGCCGCTGCCCTCGTGCTTGCGGCGTCGGCCTGCTCCGACGACTCGACGACGTCGCGACCCGCAGACCCGCCTGCCGGTGATGTGTTCGACACGACCCGCCATGTGGTGATCGAGGAGATCGCCCACGACGGCTTCGAGACCATCACCGTGCTCGCGCATCTATGCGCCGCCGACGACCGGGCGTGTCCCAACGGTGACGAGGACCTGGTGGTACTGGCGTCCAAGCACTTGGCGCCGGGTCAGATCTACCTCACCGACCCCGAGGTGTACCTCGAACCGCCGGAGGCGTGTCAGGACGACGACATGGCATGTCGCATGAGCGTGGTGCACTGCGAGTTCGCCAACGAGGCCGATCAACGGGAGGCGGGTTACTGCCTGCCCTCCAAGGGGGCGGTGGCCGAGTGGGGTGCCGCAGGTGCGGCGACAGGCGAGAGCCACCCGTGCGTCGAGAGGCGGGGCGAACGCAGCCACCACGTGGACTACGGCTGCGTGACGGGCCAGGCCGACGGCTGACGCCGGCCGTGCCTCATTCTCGTCGCCAGTCGACGGGCGTATGGCCGGCGGACTCCAGCGCAGCGTTGATTCGCGAGAACGGACGCGACCCGAAGAAGCCGTTCGAGGCCGACAGCGGTGACGGGTGGGCCGATTCGATGATCGTGTGGCGTGTCGTGTCGATCAGGTCGCGTTTGCGCCGCGCCGAGGCGCCCCACAGCACGAACACCACCGGTGAGGTCTTGGCGTTGACGGCTCGGAGCACCTGATCGGTGAAACGCTCCCACCCCTTTCCCTGATGCGACGCTGCGGCGCCGGCCCGCACGGTCAGGGTGGCGTTGAGCAGCAGCACCCCCTGGCGAGCCCAACCCTCGAGGCACCCGTGCCCGGGCGACTCGACGCCCAGGTCGTCGCGCAGCTCCTTGACGATGTTCACCAGCGACGGCGGTGGGGGCACGCCGCGCCGTACCGAGAAACACAGCCCGTGGGCCTGCCCGGCCCCGTGATACGGGTCCTGTCCCAGGATCATCACCTTTGTGTCGGCATACGACGTCAGGTGCAGAGCGGCGAACACCTCGTCGGCCGGTGGGTACACCTGACCCCGGGCCCGCTCGGCGGCTACGAAGGCTTGCAACTCGGCCCAGTAAGGCTGGCTCAACTCGGCGGTCAGCACCGGATTCCAGTCGGTTCGCGGCATCGTGCCGTCAGGTTACGCGTCGGGTGCGCGGTCCGGCGTCGTACAGTCGGCTCGTGCCGTCGCTGACCGAGTTGTTCGACCGGGTGCCCCGAGCAGCGTTGGCGGCGCTTCCCACACCGCTCGAGCGCGGTCCCGAACTGCCGGGGGGCAGACGTCTGTGGGTGAAGCGCGACGACCTGACCGGCCTGGGCGTGGGTGGGAACAAGGTGCGCAAACTCGAGTACCTGTGCGGTGCGGCGCTGGCGGCCGGCGCCGACACGCTGATCGCCGTGGGCGCCGCCCAGTCGAATCACTGTCGCATGACGGCAGCCGCCGGGGCGGTGCTGGGTCTCGAAGTGCATCTGGTGCTGTCGGGCGACGCGCCGGCCGACGGCACGTACACGGGAAACCAGTTGCTGGCCCGCGGTTTCGGTGCCCAACTGCATTTCACCGGGGCCGGCGACCACGAGTGGGGGGTGCTCGAGATGGCCCGCGAGGCGCTCACCGAGACCCTGGCGGCCGATGGCCGCCGGCCGGCGTCACTGCCCATCGGAGGGTCCACGCCGGTGGGTGCCCTGGGGTATGCGCGGGCGATGCTCGAGGTGGCGGACCAGTGTGACGCCGTGGGCGTCGCCCCTGATCTGGTCGTGGTCACGACCTCCAGCGGCGGAACCCACGCCGGGTTGATCGCCGGGCAGGCGCTGTTGGCGTCACGGGGTCGCAACGTTCCCGAGGTGGTGGGGGTTGCGGTCGCCCGAGGCGTGGCCGGCGATACGGCACCGGTGACCGAACTGGCCCGAGGTGCGCTCGACCTGCTGGGTCGCGCCGCCGAACCCCTTCTCGAACCTCGGGTCGACCGGCGTGCACTGGGCCCCGACTACGGCGTTCCCACACCCGAGGGCGACGCCGCCATCGCGTGGGCTGCCCGGCGGGGCGGCTGGGTGCTCGACCGCACCTACACGGGCAAGGGCTTCGCCGGCATGCTGATGGTCGCTGCCGATCAGGCCGCCCGCTTCGGCCCGGGTGGCGACATCGTGTGGATCCATACCGGCGGTCTGCCCGCCGTGTTCACTCCAGGGGGTTGGCCCACATGACCGAGCCGAACTGGTCGTTGCGCACGAGGGCGGTGGTGGCGGGCCGGCCCACGGCGCCGGGTGACCCGCTGAACACGCCAGTGGTGCTGGCGGCGAACTACCGCAGCGATTCCGGGGCCTACGCCCGCACGCACGCCACCCCGACCTGGGAGTCCCTCGAGGCGGCGGTCGGCGATCTGGAGGGTGGTCGGTGCGTGGCCTACGCCAGTGGTATGGCGGCGGCCTCGGCGGTGCTGTGGGCGTTGGCGCCCCGTGTGGTGGTGCTGCCGAGCGTCAGCTACCTGGGTGTGCGGGCGTTGCTGGCCGAGGCCGAACGCGCGGGGCACGTCACGGTGCGCAGCGTCGACATCACCCACACCACCGCCGTATTGGCAGCTGCCGTGGGTGCCGACGTGGTGTGGGTGGAGACCCCGACCAATCCCACCCTCGACGAGGCCGACCTGACGGCGATCATCGCCATGCGCCCCCGCAGCACCCGGGTGGTGGTGGACGCCACGTTCGCCACGCCACTGGGCCGGCAACCCCTGCGGGAGGGCGCTGACGTGGTCGTGCATGCCGCCACGAAGATGATCGGTGGGCACAGCGACCTGTTGGCTGGTCTCGCCAGCACGCGGGACGAGCACGTGGCGGAACGGTTGGTTCTGGCACGCACGCTGAACGGCGCCACGCCGGGTGCCCTCGAGGCGTACCTGGCGCTGCGGGGCCTGCGCACCCTGCCCCTGCGTCTGGCCGCCGCCTCGTCGACCGCCCGTCTGCTCGCCTCGCGGCTGGCCGGTCATCCGGCGGTGCGCGAGGTCCGCGATCCTGGTCACGGGGCGATGCTCGCCGTGATCATGCGCGATGGCGCAGCGGCCGCTGACACCGTGTGTGCCGGGGTGCGCCTGGCTGTTCACGCCACGAGCCTGGGCGGGGTGGAGACCACGTTGGAACGCCGCCAGAAGTACGCAGGCGACGCGGCGGTCGACCCCGGTCTGATCCGCCTGAGCGTGGGTATCGAGGATCCCGAGGACCTCTGGGCCGACCTGTCGCAGGCACTGGCTAGCGTGTCGCCGTGAGCGACATTCTCGACGTCGATCTGCTCGCCTTCGAACGTGGTTCGTCGGCGCAGCGACGAGCGGTGGTCGACGGCGTCATGCGCAGCCTGGCGACCGGGTTCGTCTACACCAGCCACGACCTCAGCGAGGACCTGCTCGACACGGCGTACGGCATGTTGGCGACGTTCTTCCACGAGCCACTGGAGGTCAAGCAGCGCTTCGTCGCCGCAGGCGCCCATGGCCAGACCGGCTACACCGGCGTGCTGGTCGAGACGGCCGCCTCCTACGACCGGCCCGACTGGAAAGAGATGCTCAACTGGTCACGGCCCCTCCCGGCCGGGCACCCGCTGCGCCGGAAGTACCCCGCCGCCTACCCCGAGCAGGTGATGCCCGAAGCCGCCGTGCCCGGGATCACCCAGGTGCTCATGGCCTTCGACGCCGCACTGGCCGACCTGCAGATGCGGTTCCTGCGCATCATCGCCGTCGGCATCGGCTGCCACGAGGCGTTCTTCGACGAGATGGTCGGCGACGGCCCCACGCTGAACCGGGCCATCCGTTACCCACCCATGCCCGAGGCGCCGCCCGGGGGACACGTGTGGGCGGCCGAGCACGGCGACATCAACCTGATCACCGCACTGCCCCGTGCCACGGCCGCCGGACTGCAGGTGCGCGTCGGTGACACCTGGATCGATGCGGCGCCGCCGGCGGGGCACTCGATCATCAACACGGGCATCATGCTGGAGCGTCTGACGAACGGCATCATCCCCATCGGGTGGCATCGTGTGATGGCTCCGGAGGGTGCGACACAGGAGCGTTTCAGCGTCGTGCAGTTCTGTCACCCGCGGCCCTGGACCATTCTGCAGCCGGTGCCGTCGTGCGTCACGGCGAAGCACCCCCAACGCTTCGGCGCCATCTCGGCCGCCGATGCACTCGACGAGGTGCTCTATCAGATCAACCTCATCGAGGACGCTCGGCGCGTCGGCGACTGAGCGATGTCCGAGCGCACCCACGACGGCGACATCGCCCTGGCACTGGACATCGGCGGCACGAAGATCGCCGCCGGTCTGGTGACCGCAGAGGGGCGTCTGATCGACCGAGCGCAGGTGATCATCGACCACGACTGGTCGGGTGAGGTGCTGTTCGTCCAGGTGGCCGACATGGTGACCGCCATGCAGCGGCGAGCGGTTGCGCACCACCGCCTGCGGCCGGTCGTGGTGGGGGTGGGTTCCGCCGGTCCCGTCGAGGTCGACGTCGACACCGTGTCGCCGCTGAACATCCCGGCCTGGGACCGCTTTGCGTTGCGGTCGCGCCTCACCGAGATATGCGGGCTGCCGGTGTACGGCATGGGCGATGTGAAGGCCCTGGCACTGGCCGAGGGCTGGCTCGGCGCCGCTCGCGGCCGCTCGAACTTCATGGCCATGGTGGTGTCGACGGGCGTGGGCGGGGGCATCGTGCTCGACGGTCAACTGCTCGAGGGCTCATCGGGAAACGCCGGCCACGTGGGCCACATCGTCGTGGAGCCCAACGGGCGACGCTGCGCCTGCGGTGGCCGGGGTTGCCTGGAGGCCGAGGCCTCGGGGCCCGCCATCGAGGCGATCACCGGGCGTCCCCCCACCGAACCCAGCTACGAGATCATGCAGCGCACCGGGCGCCTCGTGGGCCTGGCGGCGTCGTCGGTGTGCAATCTCCTCGACATCGACCTCGTCGTGGTCGGTGGTTCGGTGGCCCTGGGCTTCGGCGCCCCGTTCTTCCTCGCCGCCGAAGAGGTCGTGCAGCACCACTGCCGACTGGCGTTCAGCCGTCCGGCTCGCGTCATTCCGGTGCGTCTGGGCGATCAGGGTCCGCTCATCGGGGCGGGGGCGGTGGGCTGGCGCGGCCTTCGTCGGGCTCGCCGAGCCAGATGACCTCGTCCACGTCGACCCGGGTCAACGGGCACTGCACATCCACCTGATCGCCCACCTCAGGGCAGGGGTCGCCGTCGGGGACGATGGCGAGCGTGGTGTGCATGTGGGGTGGTTCCACCAGTGCCAGCCGGCGACGTCCGAAGTGCAGTGGACTCGCCCCGCCGTCGTGGGGGAGTACGCCGTGGGCCGTGCCGGCGGCCACCACCACCACGTGACCGGTCACGGGTGCGGGCACCTGGTGGTAGCCGAGACGCTCGCCGGCCACGACGCGATGCCGGTCGGCGACGGTGGCCCCCAGATACAGCGCTGACTTGTCGCCGTGCCACAGCGCAGTGCCCAGACGCATCATGAACGTGCGGGCGACGTGCTGCTGCCGCAGGTCGGCGAAAGCCGCCGGGCCCAGGTGGCCGAGCGCCAGCGGAAGTTCGGGATCGAGGTGGGCCAGCCACTGGCGCACCTCGTCGATGCGGGCGGTGTCGTCACCTGCCAACGGCAGGTGCAGCGAGTAGCCGACGACGTGGCAACGGGCGGTGCGCACGGCGGCGAGC
>Ga0169931_10003553_pt1 | contig 24684 bp, 21 predicted proteins | sample Kivu_15m_20L_FD_129675 | JGI IMG/M metagenome (GOLD analysis project Ga0169931, IMG submission 129675) | Freshwater microbial communities from Lake Kivu, Western Province, Rwanda to study Microbial Dark Matter (Phase II) - Kivu_15m_20L... | ecosystem: Environmental > Aquatic > Freshwater > Lake...
GTAAGGATGAGATCTGGTTCTGCAGAATTCGCTTTGAGATCAAGGTCAACCACCATCAAACCCTCGTCGAACTGTGGCGCTCTTGCGACCACCTTTCCTGAAGCGTCGACAACAATCGAATCGCCATCGAAGACAAGGTCATCTTGACCGCCAGTCATATTGACGTAGCAGAGAGGTGCGCCCACTTCGATTGCTCGCCGCTGAGTCAAACCAAGACGAATGTCGTTCTTATCTTTCTCATACGGTGATCCGTTGATGACAGCTATCAACCCTGGAGCACGTTGAGCCACCTCGGCCATCACTTGCCCTTCTTGCCAGATGTCCTCACAGATCAAGAGGGCAATATCGACTGCGCAATGACGGAAGATGAACGAACTCTTCCCTGGCTCGAAATTGCGAAACTCATCGAAGACGCCATAGTTGGGTAGATACCGCTTGATGTAGCGACCTTTTACCTCACCGCGGTGCAGGAGTGCGGCAGCGTTGACTGGCCTCTGCCCACCTTCACTTGGACCATCGAGAAGACCGACCACCACCGCAATCTCGCCCATACCTTCATCTGCAAGTTCTCTCGCAAGATTCTCGATTGCCTGCCTGGAGGCCCGCTGCAAACTCTGGCGATAGGCAAGATCTTCAACCGGATACCCAGTCACCGTCATCTCAGGAAAGAGAAGGAGATGTGCCCCAGCGTCTCTTGCGTGCTGGGCATACTTCTTTATCAGGGCAGTGTTGCCGGCAATCTCCCCAAGAGTTGGGTTGATTTGAGCGAGAGCTACCCGAAGTTGAGTCAATGCGCTGGAGCTACTCATATGTGCGAGGGTACTATCTCACCTCGTACCGAGCGCTACCCAGCGCTACCGAACGACCTTGGCTCTCTCGAAGGAATTCCTCGATGGAGTTCACGGTCTTATCGCCCGGGGACCAGCAATGGCCTCGAGGAAACGAGGTTCATCGATTATGAGCAATTACCCATCAGCCATTGAGGGCGAGACTCGTGCTGAAAAGCCGATCAAGAAATCGCGATACACCCTCATCGATTTCGCTCGATTGAAGCGAGAGAAGAGCAAATGGACGGTACTTACCGCCTATGACGCGCTCACGGCATCACTCCTTGACGAGGCGGGAATTCCTATGCTCCTCGTTGGTGATTCGGCAGCGAACAATTACCTAGGCGAGATCAACACAATTCCAGTCACTATTGATGAGTTGATCCCCTTGGCACGCGCAGTAGTACGAGGTTCGAAGCTTGCGATGGTGATCGCCGATCTTCCCTTTGGATCCTACGAACTCTCTACCGATCAAGCGCTCGAAACTGGAATCAGATTCATGAAAGAATCTGGTGTTCATGGCGTCAAACTTGAAGGTGGCGCACGGGTTGCTGATCAAGTACGTCGCTTGGTCTCCTCTGGCATCCCAGTAGTCGGTCACATTGGTCTGACGCCGCAATCGGTCAACACCATCGGCGGGTATAGAGTCCAAGGTCGAGGCGATAGTGCCTCTCAAATCCTCGCTGATGCCAAAGCGCTCGAAGCGGCGGGGGCATTTGCGATAGTCCTTGAACTCGTCCCTGCAGAACTGGCTAGGGAGATCTCGAAAGAGCTCTCCATTCCAACGATAGGCATTGGTGCTGGAATCGACTGTGATGCCCAGGTCCTGGTCTGGACAGATCTCCTCGGTCTCACCGCCAAACCCCCTCGATTTTCACGGCAATACCTTGATCTTAGAAGCCAGATTGTTGCTGCCACTCGAAAATGGCGAGAGGATGTAACGATGGGCAAATTTCCGAGCGAGGACGAGACTTTTCACTAGCGAGTTGCTACCGCGATTTTCGCTTCGGATTGGTCGATTATTGTCCGAATTTTGGAAAAAACTTTCAAAATATTTTTCAGGCGCCGTCACCCATCAATACTGAATTAAAAGTCGACTTTTCCAGAAAGCGAGGAATTGCAGTGTTTTACAATGGTTTTTGAGTAGTTGAATCTCTTGCTAGATGTATAACTTCTGAAAAATCCGACGCGACACGCCCATCTAGAATTAACCACGTATGCTAGAAAAATTCTTCAGTAAGTGACAGGCTTGGCCGTGAACAGGTCCGGTGACGGATCGGACCATTCTGATAGGAGAACCACGTGGCTGCAAAGCGTCGTAAGAAGGCTGCTGCTAAGGCAGCGCCAAAGCGCCGTCGCAAGAAGGCTGCTGCCAAGGCAGCGGCACCAAAGAAGCGTCGCCGCAAGAAGGCTGCTGCTAAGGCAGCGCCAAAGCGCCGTCGTCGCAAGAAGGCTGCTGCTAAGGCAGCGCCAAAGCGCCGTCGTCGCAAGAAGGCTGCTAAGAAGAAATAAGCCTCGCTTTAACGAAAAACCCGCTGGGCTCGTCCCAGCGGGTTTTTTGCTTTCTCAGATTAGTTCATATCAAGATTTCTCTTCTTCCCTCTCACTTTTGAATTCGCTTCGAAGACCAATCAGAACCTCTTCAAAGACTTGAGCGAGATTCACCTGATGCTCTCCATCAAGGCGATCCAAGAATCTGGCACGTACCGAGCCAACGTGATCAGGCGCTGCTTTCACTATCGCCTTCAAACCCTTCTCGGTCATCACCGCCCATGCGCCGCGGCGGTCTTCTTTACATGCTTCTCGTTTCACCCATCCAGCTCTCTCCATCACCGTGATTCTGTGGGAGAGTCGCGATTTAGAGAGCATCGCTATTTCTGCGAGATCACTCATTCGTATCCGACGCCCTGGCGCTTCACTCAATTGCGCGAGCACTTCATAATCCGCCATCGAGAGATCATGTCCCGAGAGGTCTTGATCGAGGGCTTCAAGCAACCTTCTCGATGCGATGATGTAGGAGCGCCAGGCTCTCATCTCCTGCGGATTAAGCCACTTTGGCTCAACTTTGGCCATGAAGGAACTTTACTTGAAAGTTCAACTAAATGACAGTCAAGATGAATTCGAGATCCTGGCGTTACTCTTCACTCGTGGTCTTTCAAAGCCCTCCGCCATTTCACCAATCAACAAGCAGAGAAGTGAGCCGCCCCAAATGGTGGCAGTGGTTTCTCGGCGCATTCATCGCCGTTGTCGTCTGGCAAGCCGCTGGAGCTATTGCGATGCTTGCTTCGGCGAGCGCCTTTGATGTTCCCTGGGATGCCCTCGACACCTTCCCCGATGTAGATCCGTGGATAGCCCTCTTCATCGTCTTAATCACCTTCCTACCGCTCTTCATCGTCGTCCCCTTGCTCTACCCACTACTACTTCGCCTGCCTTGGAAACGACTCATCACCCCCCACCTCTCGATCTCCTTCCGAAGGATCTGGCATGGCTTCTTTGCCATGGCCGCGATCATCGTCCCGTTATCTGCAATTGATCTCTTCCTCAATGAGAAGGATTACACCTTCACCTTCGATCTCTGGACCTTTCTCCCCTACATTCTGGTTTGCCTGGTCTTGCTTCCCATTCAGACCACTTCTGAGGAGTTCCTCTTTCGAGGCTGGCTACTTCAGTGGAATGAGAACGGCAAATTTCCTAAATTCCTCATCGTCATCATCAACTCATCGCTCTTTGCTCTTCCACATATGTTTAATCCCGAAGTGAAGGGCGAATACCCACTCGCCTTCCTTTACTACGCCTCAGCGGGTGCGATGTTGACTCTCGCGACGCTTCGAGATGGCACTCTCGAACTTGCTATCGGGGCGCACTTCGCGAACAACCTTCTTGCCGGAACGTTGGTCTCTTATCAAGATGCGGCGCTGCCTTCCGCGGCCCTCTTCCTCACCGGCGAACTCGAGTGGGTCTGGAGCACCATTATTTCCTTTGCCATCATCCCTGTATTCCTTTGGCTCACCCGAGCGCTTCCCAAAGTAACGAACCTCGATTAGGAGTAGAAGAAATGACCCCTCGTTCGAGTGGAATCATCAAAGAGAACTTCAAGCAAAGCATCCGCCCACAAGATGATTTCTATCGTCACGTCAATGGCGCTTGGCTCGATACCGCCGAAATCCCAGCCGATCGAGCGGTCGATGGCTCTTTCTATGCACTCAGGGACCAATCAGAGGAGCGCGTGCGAGCGATCATCGAGAGCGCAACTGGACCCAAGGGCAGTGACGGGCAGAAGATCGGAGATCTCTATCAAACCTTCATGGATGAATCATCGATCGAAACTGCGGGGATCACTCCGATCGAATCTGACCTTGAATCGGCTCTATCCCTCTCAGATCTCGAAGGATTCACCGCCCTCCTTGGTACCTTGGAATCTCGCGGTCGCGCCTCGCTCTTTGGTGGCTATATCACCAGTGATTACTCAGATCCCACTATCAACATCGCCTACCTCTACCAGGGCGGTCTCAGTCTTCCTGATGAGTCCTATTACCGCGAAGGCGCGCATAGCGAGATCAGAGCAGGCCTTGCGAGCCATATCGCGAGAATCTTCGAACTAGCTGGAGTCGATGATGGAACAAGGCGTGCCGATGCCATCATGGCACTTGAGACCGAAATTGCCTCGCATCACTGGGATAACGTCAAAAGCCGTGATGCTGTCGCCACCTACAACAAGATGTCTTTCGCGGAGATTGAGGCGCTGACGCCGCACTTTGATTGGCGGCGTTGGAGTGAGCGATCGCGCACTCCCGAAAAAGTCCTTCGCCAGGCAGTCATCAGCCAACCTTCATTCTTCACGGGTCTCGGAGAACTCTTAGGGTCTTTTGACTCCTTCAAATGGAGCTCATGGCTCGCCTTCAAGGTCATTTCAGGTAGCGCTCCCTATCTCAGCTCACAATTCGTCAACGAAAACTTCGCGTTCTACGGCACCAAACTCTCGGGAATCCCGATTCTCAAAGATCGCTGGAAGCGTGGTGTGGCACTTGTGGAGGGCGCCCTTGGTGAAGCTGTCGGTCGGATCTACGTTGAGCGCCACTTCCCGCCCGAGGCGAAGACCCGCATGGAGCGCCTGGTTCAGAACTTGATCGAGGCCTATCGAGAGAGCATCACTGTCTCGGAGTGGATGGGCGCGGGCACTAAAGAGAAAGCGCTCGACAAACTCGAGAAATTCACACCGAAGATCGGCTATCCCGATAAGTGGCGTGATTATTCGACTCTGGACATCACTCCGGGCGATTTGATGGGCAATCTAGCGCGAGTCCATGCCTTCGAAAGCGCCTTCCACTACGCCAAGATCGACGCACCAGTTGATCGAAGTGAGTGGTTCATGACACCGCAGACCGTTAACGCGTACTACAACCCAGGGATGAATGAGATCGTATTCCCAGCCGCGATCTTGCAACCACCATTCTTCGATCTCAACGCAGATGATGCAGTCAACTATGGCGCCATCGGGGCAGTGATTGGTCACGAAATCGGTCATGGATTTGACGACCAGGGTTCTCGATATGACGGAGACGGTCGCCTTTCAAATTGGTGGAGCGATAGCGATCGAAGCGAATTTGAAAAGAGGACTAAGTCGTTGATTGAGCAATATGACGCGCTCTCCCCGGAAGAGACTCCTGATGCCAAAGTAAATGGCTCACTCACTATCGGTGAGAATATCGGCGACCTTGGTGGGGCAACTATTGCCTACAAGGCTTATATGAGATCACTTGAAGGTCAAGAAGCCGCAACAATCGATGATCTTGATGGGGTGATGAGATTCTTCATCGGATATGCGCAAGTCTGGCGATCAAAGATCAGACCAGAGGCGATGCGGGTCCGTCTGGCTACCGATCCTCACTCGCCCGCAGAGTTTCGCTGTAATCAGATTGTGAAGAATCTCGACCAATTTGCGGAAGCCTTTGGCGTGAAACCCGGAGATCAGCTCTATCTAGATCCGAAGGAACGCGTTCGAATCTGGTGATCGGGTGCGAGTTAGTTGCCCTTGGCGGCTAGGCGCGCCTCGCGCCGTGCCTTCTGCTCGATCGGGTCTGGGACGGGAACTGCAGCGATCAACTTGCGAGTGTAGGGATCCTTGGCGTTTTTAAGGATCTGGTCTCTATCTCCTTCTTCGACAAGGCGCCCATCCTGCATTACAGCAATTCGATGCGAAAGGATATCTACGACAGCAAGATCGTGACTGATGAAGAGACATGCGAACTTCAATTTATTTTGAAGTTCGAGGAGCAAGTCGAGGAATCGTGCCTGAACCGAGACATCAAGCGCCGAAGTTGGCTCATCGGCAATAAGTAAGTCAGGAGTGAGCGCTAGAGCTCGCGCGATTCCAACGCGTTGACGCTGACCACCTGAAAGTTCATGTGGGAATCGGTTTCTATACGAGCGAGGAAGTTCTACCTGCTCAAGGAGATCTTCAACTTTGCGATTGAGTTCCGCTCCTTTGGCCAGTTTTGCCAAGAAGATCGGCTCTCCGATGCTCTCCCCAATAGGTAACCTTGGATTGAGCGAAGATGCTGGATCCTGGAAGACGATTCCGGTGTGACGGCGGATCGTGAAGAGCTCTTTCTGCGTTGCATGCGAGATATCGTTTCCGACAATCTCCAATCGCCCTGCCTTGATAGGCAAAAGTCCGATGGCAGCACGTCCCACAGTGGTCTTTCCTGATCCTGATTCACCGACCAGACCAACGATCTCGCCAGGGAAGATCTCGAGTGAGAAATCCTTTACAGCCGTGAAGGCGGGTACGCGTCCACGTTTCGGATACTCGACGGTGACATTCTCCATCTTCAATACGGGTTTGACGTTAGCGCTTGCAGTAGGAAGCACTCGCTTAGCGCTGCTGCCAAGCTTGGGCACCGCGCCAAGAAGTTCCTTGGTGTAAGGATGTTGAGGATTATGGAATATCTGTTCGGCACTGCCATGCTCCACAGTGTTTCCATCCTTCATCACCAAGATCTCATCTGCCATATCCGCTACGACGCCCATGTCATGAGTGATGAGAAGGATGGCGGAGTTCAACTTGGTTCGAAGCCCACGCATAAGATCCAAGATCTCAGCTTGAATAGTGACATCCAATGCAGTTGTAGGTTCATCTGCAATAAGTAGGCCCGGATCGCAGGCAAGTGATTGAGCGATCATCGCTCTCTGACGTTGTCCACCCGAAAGTTGATGCGGATACTTATCGAAGGCGCGTTCGGGGTCAGGGATCTCAACCAGAGTGATCAACTGGATCGCCCGCTCCTTTGCAACCTTCGGCCCCATATCGAAGTGATTGCGAAGCGTCTCAACGATCTGGAATCCGATGGTGTAGACCGGGTTGAGGGCAGTCATCGGCTCTTGGAAGATATAAGCCACTTCTCTACCGCGGAATTTTCGAAGCGTGGTTGCCCGCGCCGCGATCATCTCTTCGCCCTTGACCATGACGCTACCGCTACGGCGAGCGTTGGTCGCCAAGAGATCCATCAGCCCCAGTGCTGTCGTCGATTTTCCTGAGCCAGATTCACCGACGATGGCAAGGACCTTGCCTGGGTGTAGGTCAAAATTCATATTGATCGCTGCTGGGTACCAAAGGCCATCAACCCAGAAGTCGACCGAGAAATCTCTTACCTTCAAAATGGGGTCACTCATGCTGCCACTTCCAATGAGGTTATCCTTGTGAAATGAGCGAAAGTCATCAGATCAGACCGAGAAGCAATCTCGTCTTCGCTTGCGCCAATTATCTCCTTCTTACTGGACTTGCAATCGCTGAAATTTACGAGGGAATAACTGCTAGTGCAGTCACAGTCTTCGCTTGGCTGGCCCTTCTTGGCTATTGCAATCATCTCGTTCTGGTCATGCCGAAGATCAAAACTACAGCTCAGGAGCTCACGATCATCAATCCATTTCGGACTCATCGGCTCAATTGGGGAGAGATTGACGAGATCGACGCGCGATACACGATGTATGTCCATGCTCTCGGTGAGCGAATCCATGCTTGGGCCGCCCCCGTTCCCGGGCGCTACCACTCGAGAAATGTCCTTCAAAATGACTTGCGAGGGAGCACTCTTCGAGGCGAAAGTTCCATCAAGGCTGGGGAGCTCCCCAATAGCCACTCGGGAGTCGCGCTGATCATCTGTCGACGCGAATGGGAAACTCATCGCAATACTGGGACTAGTGATCAACCCTCCACCAACCTCTGGCATTTCCGCGAAATTACTCTCACAGCAATTCTTGGGGTCATAACAGCACTCGCCACTTTTTTCTAACTCTCGAAGCGAAATCACTTGCTCTCACCGCGTGCCAGGCTCGCCTTATCTTTTCGCGACATACCTCTTCGTTGACGCGGATCGAATGCATCACGAAGGCCGTCTCCGATGAAGTTAACACAGAGCGCAACCGCGATGATGAAGATTCCGGGCCACCAGAAGAGCCATGGCCTGACCGTGAAAGCGTCTTGATAGCTACTAATCAAAAGCCCCAGTGAGACATCCGGTGGGACGACACCAAAGCCTAGGTAACTAAGTCCTGTCTCAAGCAAGATCGCGCCCGACATGAGAAGCGTTGCCGAGACGATGATGACGCCCACCGCATTAGGAAGAATATGTTTGAAGATGATCCTTCGGGTACTTGCTCCCGCAACTCGTGCTGCATCGACGAATTCAAGTTCACGTAGCTTCAGGAACTCACCTCTCACCAGACGAGAAATTCCGGTCCAGGCAAATATGCCAAGGAAGAAGGCGAGGAAGACCGCACCCAAATTTCCAAAGTGGTAACCGATCACCGACCCCAGGACGATTGTCGGAACCGTGATGATGAAGTCAGTGAAGCGCATCAATATGGCATCGACCCAACCTCTAAAGAATCCAGCTATTGCGCCGATCACCGTTCCAAGGGCGGCACCGAGCGTTCCAATAATCACCATCACTAAGAGCGATCGCTGTGCTCCGCGCATCACCATTGCAAAGTAATCACGGCCGATATCGTCTTGACCAAAGGGATGTTCACCAATTTGCATCGGGGTACCGTCAATGAAGGAAGGGAGAACATCGAGACTTGGGCAACCCACGACCCCACCTTCACATTCAGCAATACGAAGATCTGAAATCTGCTCGTAGTCGTATTTCCACCAACCGGGATACTTCACCGGTCCTAGCGAGATTGATTGAGCGGAGAATACAAAGAAGACGATTCCTAGCAGAACAAAGAGTGAGGTCATCGCAGCCTTATGTTGGAAGAAGCGCTTCCTGACAATTTGGGATTGGCTTAGTCCTTCTGTCTCCTTCGAGAAGATATCTGACTGGGTATCTGCGCCAAAAGAAGATTGCTTTCTATCCTCGCTCATTACTTTCCACTCCCTACACGAACTCGGGGGTCAAGGGCGGAATAGAGAAGATCGGCAACAAGGTTTGCAACTAAAGCAAGGGTTGCCGTCACGAAGAAAATTCCCATCAAGAGGTTGAGGTCAAATGTGCCAATCGCTTGCCGGAAGAGAGTCCCCATGCCTCGCCATGCAAAAACGTTTTCGGTGATGAGGGCACCACCCACTACTGATGCGAAATCAACAACCAGGAGAGTGACGATTGGGATCATGGTATTTCGGAAGGCATGGCGCATGATCACAGTACGCTCATTGAGCCCTTTGGCACGCGCGGTGCGAATGTAATCTTGATTGAGCACATCGAGAAGTGTTCCTCTTGTGTAGCGAACATACCCAGCAAAACCTATAAGCGTAAGAGCGATGGTCGGCAAGAACATGTGAAGAAGTGTGTCCAATAACGCTACCCAGAAATCAGTGGTTTCAATGAGCGGGTTTCGCTCTCCGATTGTCGGCACTGGTCGGTACTGGACGTCACCACTTGATACATAGGGACCCCAGGTCTGCATCAACTTATCGACGATCATGATGATTCCGATAATGAAAGCCGTGATAGATGAGGTGCGATATACCGGGCCTCGATCAATACGAGCAAAGATCATTGTCGCAATCCCAGCGATCACCAAGGCGACGACTAAACCACCGAGAAGGACAGTTACCTGGCTCTCTCGTTTGAAGAGTGACTGCATCGGGAAGTATGTGATTGCTCCCGCAACTGCAACCGAAAGCGACGCGTAGAGCGAAGGCTTATGTCCAACACCCATGGAAATTTGAGTGACACCAAAGGCAATCAAGATCGCCATGACCGCGAAGAAGATGGGACCGATCCCTGGTTCAAGAATCCAGCCTCTGGCATCAATGATTGCCAGCAATAGCGCCGTGAATCCACCCGCCGAAAAGAACCCGATCCAAAAAGTCCTTCGACTTCGCCCGAGGATTGCGCCAAAAAAGAGCGCCACGAAGCCTGCGATACCGATGATCCAGCCGGTGGGGATATTTGGCTCGGAGAGGAAGTTATTGAACTGAATCGCCATAAACTCCTTGAGGAGCACTGCCACCCAGAAAATTGGCAGTGAGAACATCAAGAAAGCCACGAAAGTCATCGAGTAATCGAAACGACTGTACTGGCGAAGCGCCGTGACCACTCCGATTGTGATTCCTAGGAGAATGGCGACAATCGTTGCACCGAAAACGAGCCGAATCGTGACCGGAATGGCATCGATCAGAATCTCTCCCACTGGTTCACCAGTTCTCACCTTTCCAAAATCTGGTTGACCAATGAAGATTCCAAGAACGCCGCGGAGCCAGATGAAATACCGAAGTGGCGCAGGTACATCCAACCGCAGCTGCTCAATAGTTGCCTTTATCTGTGATTCAACTTCTGGGTCGCGACTAGTCTTGAATTCTGCTAGCGGATCACCAGAGAGAGCCTGCAAGTTATAGAGAAGGTAACTAGAACCAAAGAGGATGACGAGGAGCACGCCGATACGCCTCGCTATGAATCCGAACAAATCGAACCCCTTCAAACTAAAAAATATGATCCCAATTCAATGCGTAACCCTAGCGCAACACCATAAAAAAGAAGGGCCGGTCACGACTTCGCCGTGACCGGCCACCCCCATATCAAGGCTCTTTCAGCCTCGATCAGGTATTACTTGGTGAACTTCCACTCCCAGAAGTTCCAGGTGATCTGTGGGTAGAAGCCGAGACGGATACCGTCAAGGTCTTCATTCACACCTACCACGTTTGCGTGTCGCGCTACTGACAGACCGTAGGCATCGTCATGCATCTTCTTCTCGATTGCAGTGAGGTTCTTGATGACGAGAGAGTTTTCCTGTGGCTCTTCGACCAATGGATCGCAGAGCGGCTTAATCACAGAATCTCCGTTATAGCCAGTGAGGTTCTCCTCGTAGGTATAACCGTTGCAACCAATTGATTGTTGGATGGAGGTCTTTACCCAAGCAAACATCTGACCGTCGTAACTTGAAGAGACGATCGGCCCTTCGTTCCAGTTTGTATTTCCTGGAGCGATGAGATTGATACCGGCCTTGGCAAGAGCTGCCTTAGCAAGTGCAATCGTCGCGACACGGCGTGCATTTGTTGGAGTACCCCAGTTGAAGTTCACGTCAAAGCCCGCTGTTGTTGCGCTTGCCTTTGGATAGTACTTCTGGACCAAAGCAAGTGCACGTGCAGTGCGCTGCGCTTGAGTTCCTTCGGTGTAGTAATCCGATCCATTGTTCGCAACAACACCCTTGTAGGCAGGCTGCTCTGGGAAATAGAAGATCGAATTCATAACCTTGGTGTTCGGGTTGATTGGCTGATAGATCTTCTCAACGATTTCATCGCGTGGCCACGCAAGGAGGAAGGCTCGACGAAGATCAAGCGCCTGTGCCTTCTCTGCTGCGGTTCCCTTATCGGCGAAGACACCCTTGTAGGTATCTTTCTCACCGAATGTGGTGTCGAATCGAAGGTCTACGTGTTCCCACGCATTGGCGTTTCCACCGATGGTGCGGATGCCAGGCATCGCACGAAGCTGGCTAGCAAGGTCTGCCGTCGCCTGACCCGAGTAAACATCGATCTCCTTATTCTTCAACGCTTGAAGCGCTGCAGTTGGGTTATCGATGGATCGGATGATGACGGTCTGGACGTTGCCAGTGAACTTTGGACCAGAGTTATAACGAGTGTTACGAACCAAGGTCACGCTGTTATTCTTGACGATCTTGCTGACGATGAAGCCACCGTTTGAGATATAGGCCAAGTTATTGGTCTTCTCATTGGTCTCTGTAATGTCGTAGCAAGTGTTCCAGCATGCTGCCAACTTCTTGAGATAGGCGGTGTTCTTGTTCTGGTAAGCAGTGAAGAACTTGGTCTTGGCGTTTCGATTTACTGATGCATTGGTGGTAACACCCTTCCTTCCATCAGTCATCAAAACCAAACCGTGGACGGCTGAAGGACCTGGAAGGTACAACTGATAGTCAGGGGTTGGTGAATCGAAGGTCAAAGTCAATGACATACGGTCGCCAGAAACAACTGGTTCCTTTGTCACCAACTTGCCATAAGTTCCGGTGTAGCAGGTTGACTCAAATGCGGTGTCACCGGACTTTGACGGATCGCCGATTCCGGCAGCCTTGGAGTATGTCGGTGAACAAATCACGTGCGACAAGAGCAAGTCAACCGCTGTGATTGGTGTGCCATCCGACCAAACACGGCCAGGCTTGACAGTCATCTTCACGGTGAGTGGCTTACGGCTAGTGATTGAGTAAGTTCCGAAATCTGTGTTTCGAACAATATCGGCCTCATCGTTGTAGTACCAGAAGCCCATGCCCATGAGGCTGTTAACGGTGCTATTGATAACAACGTTGGTGGTCTTCTTGGTCGTATTGAAAGACCCGAAGAAGTTGTTCTCTTGGAGAACAATCGTGTCTCGGGTTGCTGCTTGAGCAGGTACCAGTGCACTTCCAATGAGTGCGGCGGCTGCTACCGTTCCAAGCAGTATGCGAGTAGTAGTCTTTTTGAACACCACTCCTCCTTCTTTATTAGGGTAGAGGGATCGTGTATTCCGCGTGAATAGTCGACTAACCCACGATGAAGCCACGATTCTTCGGAAAGTATTCTTGAATTCGGAGAATCTGACAAGGTGTCGATCGGGGGTCACTCGCGCCTTGCTTGATAACTACATTGTTATCTTTCAGCCTATTTTCAGGAGGCTCGGGAATGGGCCCCCTGCTTGGCTCGTGAAATAAGCTCTTCAGTCAAACGAGCCTTAGCCCCAAGAAAGAGAATCAGTCCAGCAACACCTGCCACGAGATATGGTGCTCGAAGCGCCCATTCGCGCTCGAGGAATAAAGAGGAAAGCTGGACTAAACCACCAGCCAATGCCAGACCAATCGGGATCGAGCCCCAGGCAAAAAGCCGGTAGACACTATTTACCCTCCCTAAGAGTTCGCTCGGAATGATGCTCTGGCGGAGGGAAACGGTTATCACATTCCAAATGACGCTCATAAAAGAACTGACGCAGATGAGGAACCAGACTTGAAGCCAATGAAAAGAGAGTCCGATTCCGATTTCAAGAATTGGGAGTAAGAGAAGAACCGCGGCAAGCGTTGCACCACTGCCAAACCGAGATGAAACCTTAGGTCCAAGTAATCCACCAAGGATTCCACCGATAGCCCCTGCAGTTCCAAGGAGCGCGAATAAAAAGACGGTGGTCTGTAAGACTTCTTGTGCAAAGAGGATGAAAAGTGCACCGGATATTGATACTAAGAGATTGAGCAATCCAAGAATAATTGCCATCGATCTCAATAAGTGATGGCTCCAAAGCCACTTCACCCCTTCGGCGATTTCACTTCGAAACTGCGCGAAGGCCCCAACGTCCGAACTTTTCGATTCCTTCTTGATCGCAACTGGCAAAGTAGTCTTGATTGAAGCAATCAAGATCGCTGCGAAGATGAAAGTCATGCCTTCTGCCAGGAATGGCAAATAGATTGCAACGCCAATAAGGAAGGACCCAAGGGCTGGTCCAATCATCGAATTGGTCAAGAACTCCGCAGACCACATTCGCCCATTGGCCCGCTCTAGATTCTCTTTTCGGACAATACTTGGCATCAAAGTTTGAGCTGCGTTATCCCGCAGTACTTCGGCAGAGCCGAAGAGGAGTGCCGAGATAAGAATGACCCAATAGAGAGCCCACTGAGTCTCAAATGTGATTCCAGTCCGAAGTGAATCGAGGTCTGGAAAGTCCCACTGACCGAATATCAGGATAGAAGCAATGACGAAAGTCAGGAGTCCTCGAAAGAGGTCCATCGATACGATGATCTTCTTGCGATTGAGGCGATCAGTGATTACCCCAGCCGGCAATGTGAAGAGAAGCCATGGCAAACGTCCAATCATCGCTGCCACTGCGATCAAGATTGGTGATCTAGTGACTGCCGAGGCGAGCCATGGGTAGGCAACTACAGCGACTCCATCCCCGAGATTGGTGATCGCAGTTGCTGACCACAATCTCCAGTAATCGGCACCGAGTTTCCTTTTCTTCCCAGTTACTGCGACCTCTTGCGCCATGAAATAAACCTAGCGAGGAGCTCTTTTTTAGCGAAATCCGTCCGGCCAATAGGATGTCGATATGGCTCATGATTCCTTTGGCTTTCATATCGAAGCGCGACTCGATGATGGCAAAGTGAGTGCGAGTCGTTTAGGAAGAGCTGGGGTGATTCGTACTCCACATGGCATCATCAAAACACCTGCTTTCATCCCCGTAGGAACAAAGGCGACAGTGAAATCGCTCCTTCCAGAGACTGTCGAAGAACTTGGCGCACAAGCAATCCTTGCCAACGCTTATCACCTCTATCTCCAACCAGGCCCAGAGATCATTGATCAGGCTGGCGGTTTATCCGCCTTCATGAACTGGCGCGGCCCCACCTTCACCGATAGCGGTGGATTTCAAGTGCTCTCGCTGGGCGTCGGTTTCAAGAAGGTAATAGCAATGGATGCAGAGCATTGGCAAGCAGATGATGTCATCGCAGATAAGAAGGAACGCCTTGCTCATGTCGATGATGATGGCGTTACCTTCAAATCACACCTTGATGGATCGATGCATCGCTTCACTCCAGAGATTTCGATGCAAGTTCAACATCAAATCGGAGCTGACATCACCTTTGCATTTGATGAGTGCACCACGCTTCACAACACACGCCGATATCAAGAGAGAGCCTTGGAACGTACCAGACTCTGGGCCATTCGCTGCCTCGATGAACATCAGCGCTTGACCGTCGAACGATCGGCTGGTCCCTATCAAGCGCTCTATGGCGTCATTCAAGGGGCGCAATATGAAGAGTTGCGACGAAAGGCTGCGAAGGATCTTGCCGAGATGAGCAGTTCTGGGATCTCATTCGATGGCTTCGGGATTGGTGGCGCGCTTGATAAGACACGCCTCGCCACAATCTTGCGCTGGGTCAATGAAGAACTTCCTGAGGATAAACCTCGCCACCTCCTTGGTATTGGTGAACCAACAGATCTCTTTGCCGCGATAGAGGAGGGCGCCGATACTTTCGATTGCGTAGCACCTTCTCGCGAAGCTCGCACGAGCGCTGTCTATTCTCGAACCGGGCGATTCAATGTCTCAAATGGTCCCTTCCGCAAGGACTTCTCCCCTATTGATAAGGAATGCAGTTGTTACACCTGCAAGAACCATTCGCGTGCCTACCTCAATCACCTCTTCCGAGGAAAAGAGATGCTCGCCTCGACTTTAGCGACAATTCATAACGTCCATTTCATTGTCACGCTGGTCGAAGAGATAAGAAGATCAATAATCGATGGCACTTTCGATCAGCTCAAAGAAGAGTTTTTAAGAAATTACAAAGTCAATGCCGCTAAGTAGCTGGGCGCAGCTACATTGATCGGTAGCTAGGCTCACGTTTCTTTACGAGAGCTATAACTCTATAAGTGATAGGAACAAAGAGGTATTCGACGGCACTCTTGTAGCAATAACCGACAATCAGATAGTTAAGGAACTCAGCGCCAGTGATGACGCCATAGAAAGCAATAGTGCAGAAGATGAGAGTGTCAGCGAACTGGCCGAGTGCGGTTGAACCCATCAAACGTAGCCATAGATTCTTCTCTTGAGTTCGCTCTTTGATCTTGACAAGAACATACGAGTTGACGAGTTGTCCCACGAGAAAAGCGATGACGCTGGCTAAGACGATACGCGGTATAAACCCGAGAATCGATTCGAATGCCTCTTGGTTCTCCCAATCACTTGCCGGAGGTGCGAGTTGAACCAGATAGAAAGTAGTCGCAGCAAGAATCGACACCGCAAAGGCGGTGAGTATCACCCGGCGCGCTGCTTTGAATCCATAGACCTCGGAGAGAATGTCGCCGACGATATAGACCAAAGGAAAGAGAATCGCCCCACCATCGGTGATGATCGGGCCCAACTCAATCAACTTCACTGCCCCAATATTTGAAATCAGTAGGAGTGCAACAAATATCGCCGCAAAATAGGGATAGAGGCTTTTGGGTGCTTCTGCAAAGTGGGCCCCTTCGCTCACCGTCATCTCCTCACTCTCAGCTTCGCGATTATCTGGTCATTCACGAAGACCTCCAACAACTTTTACTCTAGATGTGGCGTCTTATCTCGTAAAGATTCAACACGCAGAATCCATGATGCGATGAATGCGGTGATTATCACGAAGCCAATGGTGATTGCCTGAAGGTCGGTTGCGAATGCAGTGCTTGCACCTAAACCTGCTATCACTATGGAGAATTCGCCTCGCGAGAGAAGCAGCGCCGCAGCGCGTGTGATCTTATGGGGTTCATTCACATCACGAACGCTCCACCAGGCGGTGATGAACTTGCTAGCTACGCCTAGGGCAGCCAGGAGAAGCGCCGGGAGGATCACTGCGACTATATCTGCGGGATCTGTGGTCAATCCAAAGAATAGGAAGAAGATCGAAGCAAAGAGATCGCGAAGTGGTGCAAGCCTGACTCGAGCAACTATGGCGATATCACCTGTGAGCAGCAGTCCCACCAAGAAGGCGGCGACTGCACCAGAGAATCCAACGAGTGATGCAAGTCCCGATGCTAGAAGGGCTGCACCAAATACACCGAGAAGTAGAGTTGCTGTATCGCCAAAGAGCACTGGAGTGAATGGAATATGGCCACCGCGCGAACTAAAAATTAATGCAGCTCCAGTGATGATGAGCGCTGTTGAAACCGAAATCAAACCGGTGGCTACCGCAACGCCTGAAGTGATTGCGCTCAGGATGGGCAGATAAGGGGCGAGAAACAAGTCTTCCACGACAGATACTGAAACTGCGCGCTTCGTGCTCTCGAGCCGTTGCCATCTCGCCTCTTTGATGAACTGGGTTGCTATTCCCGACGAACTCACATAACTGATTCCACCGAGCAGGAGTGCACCGACAAAACCCCACCCGAGAATGAGAGCAACAACAATCCCGGGCAGAAAGTTGATGAGATCTATGAGCGCGAGGGATTTTCGCTCCTTCATTGTTCCAATCAGTTCTCCTGCAGTGTATTCAAGGCCAAGAAGGAGCAAGAGGACAATGGCACCCCATTCGGCACCAAGATCCAAGAAAGTGTCGCTTAAGTTAAGTGGAATCACGCCACCATTTCCAAAGGCGAGACCAACTAGCAGGAAGAAAGGGACGGCCGAGAATCGAAGCTTGGTTGCAATGAAGGAGATCACTCCCAACAGGACAAGAACGCCACCTATTTCGACAAGTGTCAGTGCCGTGTTAGAAGAGGTTGCAGCGAGGGGATGTAGCACCATAACTCCCCCTTTCGCGCCAAACTAAATCTCAGCTTTTCAAATATCGGAGTCGCTCCAACATTGGAGGGTGAGTGTAGTTGACAACTACGTAAAGCGGATGAGGTGAGAGATTGGCGAGAGAATCGGTCGAGATCTTCTTCAAAGCAGAGGCAATCGCAAGGCCGTCATAAGTCTCTCGAGCAAAATCATCAGCGTCATATTCATTGCGCCTTGAGAGCGCGTTGTTGACTAGACCAATAAGAGTCGAAACTGGCGAGAAGAGCAGGAAGAATGCAAGGGCCGAGAGATGAAAGCTGCTCACACTTGCCCCCAGCGCCTCTGAGAGTGCTGGGTATGAAAGAAGCCAGCCAAGAAGGGCAAAGAGGATGAAGCTCTGCAGATTCGACAAGAAAAACATCCATAACGTGTGCTTACGCTTGTAATGGCCGATCTCATGGGCAAGGACAGCAACGACCTCACGTGTCGTTAGCTTCTCAATCAAAGTATCGAAGAGCACGATCGTCTTACTCTGGCCAAGACCTGAGAAGAAAGCATTTGCCTTTGTCGACCTCTTCGAACCATCCATCACAAAGAGTTTGCCAAGTGAATACCCTTGACTATCACAGTAGCTCGAGATCTCAGACTTAAGTTCGCCATCTTCAATCGGAGTCAACTTATTGAAGAGCGGAAGGAATATTTTTGTTGCGAACATGAATATAAATAGTGAAAACCCAGCAAAGAGCAACCAGGCCCAGATCCAGAATGTTGCAGTCAACTCCTGATAGAGCCAGAGCACTAAAGTCAGAAGTCCGCCTCCAATTGCTACGGTCAGGACCAATCCCTTGATCAAGTCCATGATGAATGTAAGCGGAGTGCTCTTATTGAATCCGAACTCTGCCTCGACTTTGAAGGTCGAGTAGATCCCAAACGGAAGCGAGATCAAGTTTGAGATCAGAACTAGAGAGCCGATGAAGACGAGTGAAATCACAATCTCACCATCGAATCTCTCTCGTACTAGGTCATCGAGTCGGGCAAACCAGTTGAAGGTCAGAGCGAGAATCATCAAGAGGAAGGAGAGTGAAGAGCTGACGAGGGAGACTCGATAGTTCGCTGCCGCATAGGTAACAGATCGCTTCTGCTCGGCTGGGTCATAGAGATCTGCAATTTCGGCGGCAACTGGCTTCTTCGAAGAACGATGATTGAGGAAGTTGACGTAAGTATCAATGGCAAAATCCATCGCCACAAAGAAGGCAATGATTGCAAGTAAGGCGCTCTCCATGGCCATCATTCTATTTCGTCATGAGCCTTCACGTGCCGGTTCCATTCAATTTTCTCGATTCGATCCCTTGCTACCCTCTCACTCGGAGAGCGATGTCCAAGCATTGCGCTCAGTATCTTGAGGGCGAACTTTGAAAGCTTGAGATTGATAGAGCGCGGTTGCCTCAAACCAAGCAACTCTCGATCTCTCGAATCAAGAGTCGAGATAGCGGCCCCTGCGAGGATGGAATAGAAGAACTTACCCAGTGGTGAGAAAGGTGGGTTGAGTATGAATTCGATGACTCGTTTACCTTCTTCATCTACATGCAAATCGTTCGTTCGGAACTCTTCTAGCGCTTCTTCGAGTTGAGTGAGTGATTCTGGCGCATCGATAAGGCCAAGTGGTTTGGCACTCAATGCCCATTCGCGGATGTAGGCATCAGCAAGCTCTACTCCCTCTAGATCGGTGAGATCACCAAGCTTGGGACGTATTCCTGGTTCTAGCGCTAGGTAACTTTTCAGGAAAGAGTCGGTGAAAGCGCAATGCACCCAGAGGAGATATCTCTGATCTGAAGCGCGATAGGGCTTCGATTGACCCCCACGACCTCGAAACTCACCACGCACCGCTTGGTGCATCGCATTGACGCGCTCTGCCTCTCGCGCAATGATCTTTCTCGAAGCAAAAGTAGTTAAGGTCAACCAACGTGTAGTTCCAGCAAGTCGTCCAAGCGGATCACTTTCGTATCTCGAATGTTCGATCACGCCACTTCGTGGCGCAGGATGAGCTGCTTGCAACAATAAGGCTCGAATACCACCAAGGAGCGTTGCAAGGCTTCCATGAATCTTCCACACTGCAGATTCCGGACCAAAGAGACCTTCGTCATCTCCCTCTGCGATTGAGGCAACCCAATCTGGTCTGCCATCTTCAGAGCCCGAGACGACTAATCGAAATCGATTCGCTAGAGGTTTTGCCCACCACCTGGTGCTGAGATCGCGCACAAGAGTTACTTCGTTTCCTTCTCTTTCTTATCGCCCCAAATCTTGCCGGCATGAGCCTTCGCCGAGGGATCGCGTTTGGACTTGATAAGACTCGCAACGGTTGAGACGACCAGAATGGCGGCGATGACAATCAAGCTCAATGAGGTCTCGATCTTGGGGACTGCCTCAAAAATCTTATGGAGATAGAGCATGACTAGCTTTGCTCCAATGAAAATCAGGATGAAAGCAAGTCCGAGTGAGAGGTAGACCAGCTTGTCGAGGAAACCCTTAAGCAGGAAATAGAGCGCTCGAAGTCCAAGAAGTGCAAAGGCATTCGCAGCAAAGACTAAGAATGGCTCTTGAGTGACACCAAAGGTCGCTGGAATCGAATCCAATGCGAAGAGTAGGTCAGTTGCCCCGATTGCGATCATTACCAGGAACATCGGCGTAGCCCAACGTTTGCCATCTATTCTTACAAAGAGCTTGGTGCCGTGATACTCATCGGTTATCGGAGTGACTTTTCGAACTCGCTTGACTAAGAAGTTCTCACTCGGGTCTGGGTCTTGATTCCAATGACGCATTAGACCAATACCCGTCCAGATCAATATTGCACCGAAAATGACGAAGGTGAATGCGAATGCGGCAAGCGCCGCCGCACCAATCGCGATGAAGATGGCTCGAAGCACGAGAGCCAGGATCACACCAATGAGAAGGACACGCTGCTGGTAGATACTCGGTACAGCAAACTGAGCAAGGATGATCGCGAAGACAAAGAGGTTATCGACTGAGAGAGATTTCTCAACGAGGTAACCTGCGAAATACTCCGTCCCCCACGGATTTCCGTACTGAGATTGCACCCAGATACCGAATGCGACTGCCACGGCGATATAAAAGATTGACCAGAGGGTCGCTTCTTTGAATTTCACCTCATGCGGCTTAGCGCTTACTGTGACCAGGTCGAGAACAATCATCGCAAGTATCGCTGCAATTGTGACGAGCCAGACGGTCATAGAAACGTTCATCGAAAGCTCTGCCGCAGAGTTCATGAGGGCGGAGCCTATTAGATAGAGTGCGCTTATGAGCGACGAGATCATTAAGGCGTATATCGAATCCGGCGAGAAATTTATAGCAGTTGCAGAAGCTGCAGAGAATTCAGCAATGAATAAGAGCGCCCCCGACGGTGAGTGGAACGGTGCATTTGTGGTTCACCACATGGGCGATTTCGAACTTCATTTCTCCCATCGAGTTCTCAGAATGCTCACTGAAGATAACCCCGAGATTGTCGGCTACAGCGAAGAGCCCTATCCAGGAAATCTCAACTATGCAGCGCGTGATTGGCGACTCTCCCTTGCCACCGTCCGAGCAGCGCGATTGATGACCTCTGACATTTTGAAGAAGATCGATCCATCAATGCTGACTCGCCCTGGTATGCATACTGAACGGGGAGCAATCACTCTTGCGGACATTCTCTCAAGCGCAGCTAAACACATCGCTTCTCATACCGAACAACTCACTACAGCGCTGAAGTAGAGCAATCAAAGAATGATTGCTCTTATTCACTCATCCATTTCCCTGATCAGTATCTCGGAGTGGACGAAGAGCATCCTGATTGACTCCTCTCCACTCTGGATTTACTCAATACTTTTTCTCTTCGTCTTCATAGAGACTGGCATTCTGATCGCCTTCTTCCTCCCCGGTGATTCCGTCCTCTTTGCAGCGGGACTTATTGCAGCGGCGCGCGAAGACACCTCCATACTCATTCTTGTCACGATCATTTTTATTGCTGCATTCCTTGGCGATCAACTCGGCTTCGTTCTAGGTCGTCACTACGGACGCCCCTACTTGGATAAGCGTGAATCCCCTCGAATCAAGAAGATGATCACTCGGGCCGAGAAGTTCTATGAAAAGTATGGTTACAGCGCCATAATCCTGGCGCGTTTCTATCCATGGATTCGAACGATTGTCCCGCCAGTGGCCGGCATCAGCCGGATGAACTACTACAAATTCCTTTCGGCCAATGCCTTAGGTGCCTTTCTCTGGGGAGTGGGTATCACCTCTCTCGGTTACGGCGCCGCCTCTATCCCGGCGTTGAAAGAGTCGAGTCGTTACATCGCCGCATTCTTTATTCTTCTGACGATTGCTCTCTCGATTAGGAATTACTTCAAGTCAAAACGGGAAGTCTGAGAAGCGGTCAGCAAGTTTCAATTACCGTTTTACGTAACCTTTCGGACATTTCGGCGACTTGCCTGTCACCGTCGTCTTCATCTTTCCTTTGACGCATGTGATGGTGAAATTCTTCCCTGAAGCAGAGCCTTGCTTTGACGATGAGGTGGAGGTGTTTGAGCTCTTCTTCGCTGGTGGAAGTTTCAACGTCACAGTTGGCGCTGAGAAACCGAAGTTGTAAGCGCGGATTTCGAATACATCGAGCTCTTTGAGATAGCGCGAGTTATAGGTGGCGACATCAGATTTGCCTTCTTCATAGGAGATCTCAACTCTTGCTATCTGTCCTGCCAAACTCGGCTCTAAGTTGAAAGCTTTTCGGATGACATCACCCTTGATCGAGACTTCCATCCATCCCTTATTGAGCGTCTTGCGATCAAAGAGGAAGTGAGGCCCTGACATCGGAACGACAATCGCTCCTTCATCTTTGTTGTACTGGACTTGACCTAAATGTCCCGTCGGACCAGATACGAAAATTCCACCAGCTTGATATCCCTTTAACGTCGCAAATTGAAAGACGTAGGGCATCAAATCGATAGTGAATCCAGTTGAAGCAGTTTCAGCGTATGACTCTGGATGTTTACAAGATTCAGATCGATCGGTACTCAGGTCACGAGTTTGACCAGGAGCAAGACATTGCCATTGATTAGGAAAGACAGTTCCTTGAATGTATGTGAGAGAAGTTCCATCACTGCTCTTGCCGAATGTGACGAGAGGATTCTTCATGTTTGAGGTGATCGTCCCGGCATTTTTCGCGAGAGAGTTAGAGCGAAGCGTGATCCGCCACGTTGATCCATCTGGCACCGTCTGAACGGACCATCCATCATCTCGATTCCAAGTTCGCTTCTCGCCCTGATCAACCCACTGGTAGATAGAGAAGAAGGGTCCAGAGCCACTTATCATCAATCTAAAGATGAGATCCTTTCCATCGGGTAAGAGCCCCGAGGCGGTGTAACAGGCATCGTGAAGAAAGACTCCCCTGCTGCTGCCGTTATTTGGATTCGGTGGAATCCCCTCGCATGTGTCGCCGCCCTTGAAACTGTTCATGTCATATGTCGTTTGCTTATAGACGAATTTGGGATTTAGCGATGGGACTGTCTTCTTCCAGACGATACTCGAATAATCGAGTTGTCCATTTGCATCTTTGCGTTCTACGGCAGGATCGCTGAACTCGATGCTTTCGACACAGTCGCTGCTTCTAAAAGCGAGCGAGCAGTCGACCCAAAAGGCGGTCTCCGAGGCGAAATACTCCTCAGATTTCGAGATTGGGGTGATGAGAGCTGTCAGTGCAACTGCGAGAAGTAACACCCCTGCTTTGCGCATCATGGCATAAAGATTACTGTCCGGTTAGCGCCTCTGACTAGAGAACTCGCCCACTCAATTCCGTGGCCAGCAACTCTTTGACTCTGGGGACAACCTGTGTTGCATAGAGTTCGATGCTTCGCATCAACTTGCTGTGGGGCAGCGGTCCAGTGGCATACTTCAAGTCAAAACGCGTAGCGCCGACAGAATCCAATGCGTATGCGATTTTTCGGGCTACGGTCTCAGGTGACCCGACATAGAGCGAACCGTGATTTACTTCTTGTAGGTAATGCGATTTACTCATCGGTCCCCAGCCCCGTTCACGACCGATTCGACCAAAAGATACTTCGTAATGTGGCCACTGATCTTCAATCGCTTCTTCATCACTTTCGGCGATATGTCCTGGGGAGTGAATCGAAACCGGAAGGGCCTGGCGACCGAACTTCTCAAGTGATTGCTGGTAGAGATCAGCGTAAGCAGAGAATCTCGCTGGATCTCCACCAATAATCGCAAGTGCCATCGGGATTCCAAGTCGAGCCGCTCTCACTACAGATTCAGGTGAACCACCAACACCAACTCGAAGCGAAATACGGCCGCCTTCAGTCTTTGGATATATCTCTTGATTCTCAAGTGGCGCGCGGATACTTCCGCGCCAAGAGACTTCCTTTTCATCGAGGATCTGCACCAGAAGTTCCAATTTCTCTTCAAAGAGGCGGCCATAGTCAGAGAGTTGGTATCCAAAGAGAGGGAAAGACTCTGTAAACGATCCCCTTCCCGCTGTGATCTCAGCTCGACCGTTAGAGAGCGCATCAACTGTTGCAAACCTCTGATAGACGCGAACCGGATCATCACTCGAGAGAACAGTCACTCCAGAACCCAAGACGATCCGTGATGTGCGAGTGGCGATACCGGCAAGGACCGTATCTGGCGCTGAAACTGCAAAATCATCCCGGTGATGCTCACCCACATTGAAGTGATCAAGGCCGAGCTGGTCAGCCAAAACTGCCTCTTCCACCACATGTCTGATCACCGCGCCAGCGCTCTCGGGTAGACCTTGATCATCCAAGGTCATATCACCGAAAGTATCTAGCCCGAACTTCAACTCTTTCATCATGGATTCTTCGCCTCTTCGTCGGCGATCTGCTTTCGGAAATCATCCATATTAAGTTCACTGACTTGAGATGAAAACTTGGCGCACATGGCCATTTCTAGATCATCACCGATCGACCAGCAGCTCGGTCCATGGAGATAAGGTTTCGAAGACCTTCAACCGCCACTTTTAAGAGAATATCCAACGGTGGCATGGGCTCTTTTGCATGAACCATCGCTACACCACCTGCTCGAGCTCTAAGCATTGAAGCGACAATGTAAATGCCAGCCGCTTCCATCTCGGAACAGAGTGCGCCACCAACTTCCCAGGCACGCCATCTCTGCAA
>Ga0169931_10003554_pt1 | contig 24682 bp, 9 predicted proteins | sample Kivu_15m_20L_FD_129675 | JGI IMG/M metagenome (GOLD analysis project Ga0169931, IMG submission 129675) | Freshwater microbial communities from Lake Kivu, Western Province, Rwanda to study Microbial Dark Matter (Phase II) - Kivu_15m_20L... | ecosystem: Environmental > Aquatic > Freshwater > Lake ...
CCAACCCCAACCCCATCCCCAACCCCAACCCCAACCCCAACCCCAACCCCTTTTGTTTTTATCAAATATTATAAAAAGAATAGATAAAATGGTAAATCAAAATCTTCTATTATTGAGCCTCTTTTAAACTGGAAACTATGAAAATTGGTTGCTTAATAGAAAAATAATTACTAAGAGCCTGGGCCAGGTACACTGCTTTTTTTAAGATAACTAGGCTATTTTTTTTATTTTCCAAACAGTATTTTATGCTGTTAACCCCACTAAGTATAAACCCTAGAATCTTTTTAACTAACTATATACGCATGAAGGGACCAGGACTTTCGGTATGAGAATCATCTTTGAATCTCTAAGAATGGCCAATAGCTATCGTTTGCAAACTTGAATATTTTGATAATTTAGGACCACTACTGCCCATCTATCCATATTTAGTTATATCGTATTGTCCGGGTCCTGGTTTCTGGATTAAAAATATTTTACCTTTATTTTATCTTTATGGATTTGCTTTGAACGCATTGTGTACGAAAGAGATGTCTATGGATTATGCATATTATAGGCCCCTGGACCAGGAACTGATGATTTTACCATTTACGGATACTTTTTGGCTCTATCGAAACGACTACCTTTTTTCTATGTATAGATAGAACTAAAATCTTTGTTAGCATAATAAGCATTAGGAGAAGGATTGCATAGCTAAGGTGATTTGAAACGCTTCTATCTCGATATATAGCAAGATGATGTCTTTTGAAGACTCTTTTAACGATAATAAGTATGAGTTTGACAGCTGAATATTTGATTTAAAACATTGGAGAAGGCTACTATTTGAATCTTTTTGCTCTAGGAAACAAGTGAGTTTCTTTAGAAGCCGAATTATTGATAGTCGATTTCTGAAGGTTAGCGAAGTTGCTTCTCATTAGCTAATCGATTAGTATTATTAATTGACAATAAATACTTTTAATCATCGAGCAAATTCTAAAAACACAAAAAAGGCAAATTTCGATGAAATTTAGATATAAATTACATTTTTTAGCTTGAAGCAAGATAACTTAAATAATTTTATAAATGATTAAGTAGTCCAAAGTAAATTTTCCTAAGCTTAAAGCATATTCTCAATACTAAATAATCGGCAACAATCACAACATTTCTCACAAGTTAAACACCATATCACATTTGTCCTCACCTAAGCTATAGATAGACACAATGAACCAATTAAAGCCCTTCAAGTATCAGTATATAAACAAGTAATCTATAGGCTATTCAGAAGTCCTTACTATTTTAAAAGTCGCAATTTTCCTAAAGATCTTAATAACAAAAAAAGCTAAAGCTAAAAAAGTATCTAAGTTTTTTTAGAATAGCAAAGCAGAATCGTTGATAAACAACTTTTATTAGAACTTGCTAAAAGTAGAGTAAAAAAATCGAAGCATCAACAGTTTTCACAAAGAAACCCTTAAAAATAAATAGCATCGATATAAGCTGGAACTTTAGATCGTCTGCATATGATGAGATAAAGTAAATATTAAAATTTTAGACCATTGAAGTTTCCTATGCAAAACGCAATAAGAAACTTGAGCAGAAATAAGATTGATCTAATGTATTTTTGATTTTTCAGTTTATTAAGAAATTAAAATACTTGTTCTAATACTAAAACTAACTCATTTTAGCATATTTGATTTATAGATGCGAAGCCAAAAAAGGAGATAGTGCGGAATTTATGGAAAAAGCAAAATACTGACAGCTTTAGATGAAGCAACCTAAAAAATATGCAATTGGCATCTAAATTCTTAAAAGATGCTGTGCTAGCAAGGCATCAGATATCTCGCTCAAATTGCCGATGACTACATCAAAACAGCACAATCTAACAAGGGCGGAAATTTTACTGCAACTACTTCATTTGCCTAGCTGAATCACAAAAATCAATCTCAATCGATTTAGACTGAAATTGCTAATATTGGCTTATTAGCTAAGCGATAGCCCGCACTTTTAAATGAAGCGAAGACATAGTCTTAAGAGTAGGACCGATATCACTCTTTTGGCAAATCTTAGTTCAAAAGTAAACAAAAAAAGAATTGTCAAACTTCATTTAAAAAGAGAGCCACTTAATATGACCGTGTTCACTAGAGTCTAAAAAAACTAGGACTATAGTAATAACTTGGCGCCTAAGATTAATAAAATCAGAATATCAATAATGTCAATCTAGAATAGTAGATCATGAAAAAACCTCTTTCTCAGATCATCTACGAAAGCAATATGAAGGCCAAGCAAAAGATGGAAAATACTGAACAAAATATGGAAAAATTATCAGACGATTCTTATCCTATGACTGAATATTCTTCGAACGACTCTTCCAATTAGCATGACTATGAGGAAATTTACAGATTCTCTACTATCAAGCAATCAGTGAGTTCTGAGTCTTCTAATTTGATGAGTTTTAAGTCCCAATCTTCTTTAAGTTCGATGAATTTTCAGACCAAAAAACTCTTGAATAGTCCTAAAAAGTCATCTAGATCTCAGCAGAAAAGATAGAGACTTTACATAAGGAATAAGGCTATTCCAAAGTGGGCGAGCAATCTTGAAGAAGTGAATTAGGAGGCAAGGCGGCAGCTTAAGAACGAAAAATTTGACAGAGACATTATATATGGTCAATGCATTGTGGAGAGATTAGACAGCAACGTGATTTTTAATAACGAACACCCGTACAACCGAGGCAGCAGTGCTAAATGGAGCAGCAAGGAGGATCTTTTCAAGTTCAAGGAATGATCTGATGAGTTATTGAACAAATTATGTTTTTATCAAAAATCAGATACGTCTTGAGGTTATTGTATGTCAGCATTTTACTGATTCTTTCTTCGATCACTCAAACGATGAGCTTTACGTTTTCTTTTGCGATTTGGCTCCTCACTTTCTTTATCTTAGATTGATATGTTGGGAGTCAAATTGCTTGTTGAAGGCTGAATTATGTCTTTAGTAGATGTAACTACTGACAGAGGAGTCGGCTGATGTGAAAACGATTAAAATTAGACATACTATTTCTTCCTACGCTCAAAAATAAATATGACTAGACTGATCAGAAACAGCACTAGTCCTACTATAGACATTACTTTTTGTTTTTGAGAACTATTCGTATTGTTTTAGGCATTCTGCGAGTAGGCTAAACTGAAAGCTAACATCAGCGTTAGTTCCTTGGTAAGCATGTGTCGATATATATTGTTTGAATGTATTTAGCAATTATTTAGATATCGGGATATTAAACACAGTTAGCAATTATTAGTTTTAATAGTAAATTACTAGGGATGAAGCAACCCTTGTATTAGGTCAGTTTTAACGGCTCCCCTCAAAGACGAGCGTTCAACCCACTTCGATAAATAAGTTTGAATACTTAAGTCCCAAACAACAGTACTTTTGATATGAAAACTCCCTCGCATATCGATAAGGAATAATGGATCTTACAAAATGCTTAATCAAAATAATATGTAAGTTTTTAACAATCAATGCATTTACACAAACCAGATAAGTTTGTTCCAGCGTTTACGTCTATTTATGGACGCAAAACAAGGTTGCAGCAGATCATGAAAATCAAGACTGTAAATAAATCTGCCAAACATCAGTAGTCTTAAACCGACTAAAATTAAAGCTAATTCTATGACTAAGCACCTAAAAGTGTATAAATTAAAGATCCATCTCGAAAAAAAAATAAAGATCAATAAAATCGATTGGAGAAAATAATGAGTCTTAAGACACAAAAACCTGTCGTCGAATCGATTCTTAAAAATTTTGAACCGCTTGTCGTGAAAAGATAAACTAAAAACATCAATAAATAGAATAGCAATCGAGAATGGTTGGCATGTAAAAAATAATATAAGAAAAATTTAAAACAACAGGCCTTCAAATAACTTTAATGGAAGCGATAGCAACAACTAAAATAGCTTTAAATGATTTAGAAAAAAGTTTAAATGCAAAAAAAGTATGAAAAATTAAGAAGAAAACAAAATCTATTCGATAATTTAATATCAAAAGAAATAATGAAAATTGAAAACTAGAGATAAATACATAAAAGAAAAAATTAGGGATTTTCTTAATACTTATATCCCAATAATTGATTATTTATACATTTTACTTTGCGAAATCCCTTTTTTTAAATATTAGTATTCATTTATTTCTCAATAATCTGTTCTATGTTGTTCTTATCTTTTATATGGCGAGATTAAACTAAGAATATTTATTGATGAGTAGTTCTAAATATATAAACGATCAAAACCAATAACTCATTTTTTTTATTTTTTGTAAAAGTTGTGACTTTCCTCAGTGTTTCAAATTTAATTTTTTTAAACTTCAAAGTTCTGACTCAATCAACATTATCTCGCCAAATCGCATTTAAAGAAATTTCTAATCTCTAGGCCTCATCATTGCGAATAGACATAACTCAGATCTTTTGTTCAGAGTGAGCTACACTTTTTTTTTTTATGACTTACAAATTATCTGATACTCTGATACTTTTTAGCTCCTACTATTTTATTCTTCAGAGGGACTATTAATTAATCTCAGCGGCATATCTGATTATCATTTGATTGAGAAATGAAGCAAGTCTTAGTGTTCGCACTTCTAGCACTCCTAACCTTCTCGCTGGACCTCAAAGTTAGTCAAAACACGGCAATCAGCGATGCTAACCCTTCTTTCAACCTTGATTGTACCGGACACACCGGCGCAGTCACATACTCAGTCCAAGGACTACCCGAGGGATTCGTTGTTGAAGGCAACAGAATCGTCTATCGTGGTACCGGAGCCGTCAGGGGTCAGTACCCAGCTATGATTGTCGCCAAAGACAGCACTGGCGCCACCGACAGCTCCATCGTACTGCTCAGTGTCAATATCGGAGGAGCTACTAGCGGATCCACTGCCACTGCTCACTCAAGTGCTTCGACTGGAAGCCTTACAACTGGATCATCTGGAAGCCTTACAACTGGATCAACCGAAAGCCTTACAACTGGATCAACCGAAAGCCTTACAACTGGATCATCTGGAAGCCTTACAACTGGATCAACTGGAAGCCTTACAACTGGATCAACTGGAGGTCTGACCACAGGAGGATCAACTGCTGGTGCTACTAGTGGATGGCAATCTGGAGATTGGTCATGGAATACCGGAAGCTGGCAAACTCAGACTGGTAGCTCAACCACTACTGACTCAATTATCAGTGGTGCTATTGCCGGTGGTTCTATTACCGGTGGTGCTATTACCGGTGGTGCCATTACTAGTGGTGCCATTACTGGTGGTGCCATTACTGGTGGTGCCATTACTGGTGGTACTTCTCAAGTAGTTGCTGCACCCTCAATCTCTGAGGTCAATCAAATCCTTAGCCGACTCAACATCAACACTAATGTTGTGACTACCGGCCAAGTCAGCTCTTATCCCGAAGTTACGATTGTTCAAGGAAACATTCCCAACCAAGCCCCCAACACTCAAGCCATCTAAATTGCTACCTCCCAGGCCAGCACCACCAATGCTGCCACTACCACTCTGACTGACTATGATAAGAACATCACTGCCTTGTTCAATCAGCAGACTCAGGCTAGCCAGAAGATTGCCAACTTGCTTAACGTCATCAGACGAGGAAACGCTAATAGAGACCAGGCTGAAAGAGAAGTCAGAACTCTTTCCGGACAACTCTCAGCTGCCATTGAATCTCACCAAAACTTGACCCTTCACATCACTAGAAGAGAGGCTGAAATCAGAGGAATTAAGTCAGGCATCCAGGCTACTGAGGGTGAGATCAGCGGACTTAATGTTCAGCTGAACACCAATGATGATGAAATCCTTGGAAGAAGAAACCGTGTCATTACTCTCAACAATCAGTTGGGTGTCGCCAGAACCAACCAAAACGGAATCGGTGGTCAAATCAACACCACCAAAGCCAACATTGACAGCCTTTCTCAAAGATTGGATGCTCAATCTTCCAACTGCGACAGAACTCAACAAGTGATTGCCGGTCTCCAGGGCAACATCACTGTCCTTCAGGGCAGCATTGCTGGAATCGATCAGAGAGTCGCTGCCATCGATGGTGACATCAGAGGATTCAACACCTAGATTGCTGCTCTTCAGGCTCAGATCAGAGCTTTGAATGACAGAATCGGAGTTGCCAGAGAAGAGAGACAGAGACTGATTAACCTTAACTTAACTGTTCCTCAGCAGATCAGCAGCATTAGGGCCCAGATCGAAAATCAACAAGCCCAGTGCGCTAACAGAAACAACAATGTCTTCACTGAGCTCACTGCCGCCAGAAAGAGACTCGGAGAGCTTGAGGTTCTCGGCACTGATGCTGGAAAAGAGATTGCCAAATATCCAAGGCAGTATTGCTTTGGTTGAATCTGAACTCAGAAATCTCGGCGAAAGAAGAGACAGAATTACTCTTTCCATCACCAGAACTAGCCAGCAACTCGCCACTCTTAGGGCCGCCCTTCCTGGCCTTGAGGCTGAGCTTAATGACTTATACATTAGAGGAAACCGGGCTTTGAGAACAGTTCAGAGCACCAATGGTTCTCTTACCGCTGCTAGTGCCAGATTCAGAGCTGAGAGTGATGCCCTTGCCGTTGCCAACTATAACATCCAGCAAGCCAGAGCTGAACAGCAAGAAATAGCTGCCAGAATTAACTTGCTTCTTCAAGAGAACACCGCCGGACTCCCCTATGCTTCAGCCCCTCTTGAATCCGGACTTACCACCAATGTTGGAGTCAGCAACCAGATTGATTCCATCAACGCTTTTCTCCTCAGAGCTTATGGATCATCCCTTCACCTTGACGGTATCTCCAGATACGCTGCTACTCAGTTCCTCTACGCTTTCGGACAGACCTTGAACAGAGGTGGATGCGCCCCAATCGTCCTTTCCGGATCAGCTCAGGCCCAGTCATCATCCTTCGGCTCCTTGATGGCTAATGAGGGAACTATCGAGAGCGTTATTAACGGAAATACTTGGATCGTCCAGACTGACTCAGGAGCTCAGACCGTGCAGTTGGACAAATGCACTGTTAGATTGGCCAACAATGCCGACTATCAGGCCACTAGGGGAGACAGAGTTATTTGGAAAGGATCAGTCAACGACAGCACTTGGCAGGCATCCCAGGTCACTTGCCTCCAGTGATTTATCCCCAACACATTATAAATGATACTCATTCTATTAATCAATCTAACATATTCTTATACTATGCTTCTGATAATAGTTTAAATGAAGTATCTTAAATCTAAATAACAATTAAGGGATCTTCTTCAGACAAACTCAGTCATCATAGTTGTTTTTGTTGATCCAGCTTAATTCATGCCGACTAAATCGCTTCTAAACTACCTTTATAGTCATCGACTTAACTCCCACTTTAATCAAAATATCTTCATCTGGCATATCGTTGATCAAGAAATTTATCACACATATCAAGTTTATTCGTTTCCCAAACTTGTCGTTCAAAAAGCAAATTAAATTTTATTCAGTTTTACAGGTTACAATCGTGAAAAAGCTAACTAATCAATCTAATGTTTGTGCCGATATTTAGAAAAAGGAAAAATAGTGAAAAAATTGAATCAAAAACTCGCCAAATGCCCTCAGGGACACGCAATGAGCATACTGAAAGACGTAGATACAGTCTCAACTGGCTATACAGGTGGCTGCTTTACATGCGATCATTGCAAAAGATGTGGTCATATTGACTAAACTAAACCTATTCTTCACTGTGAATGCTGTTCGTACGATGTTTGTTGGAACTGTGCATATATTGATGAACTACTACCTATACAAACCGGATGATAAGCTTTTAATTTTTTTACTAAAACATATTAATATTATGGTCGATTCAATATTAAGTGATACTATTAGATTAATATCAGTTTTATTTTATGACAACCTAAAAAGAAATCGTTTTCTCTTAACTACAGGGAAAATTCACTCAAAATTTTGATAACTTCGGCAAAATGGTATTTAAATCATAATCAAGGATCCCTTCTTGTAGTTTTTCGTCGGCAAAGATCGCCAGAAAACATAAGTAGCAGAAAGTAGATCATTAATAATCAAGGTGCTGGCAAATAACCCGTTTGGAAAAAATAAATAACTTTAGTGTACTACGACTAAACGCACATCACGGTAAAAGCATATGACCAAGATGCTACCTAAGATTAAGTTATTGGCACAGGTAAAATATAAATCAAGGGACTCAGACTGCCAGGAGGTGCTCTTGAAGTGACCATACTTTCACAGACCGGATAAAATCTAGGAGTCATCACTGGAAAATATGCCATAAAGAATCTGCCTGCATCTCCACTGCTTATCGTTAAAAATATCAAAACTGATTTCGTTAAATAGCACAGTTTCTTACTCAAGACCCAACCTTTCATAAAAGTAAGTTCCGAAGAATCTCACAATTCTACAGAACACAAATAAGATGGTAAAGGATTCCAGTTTGTCTGGCCTGATAGCCTCAGAATAAGAATGAAATAAACAAGCAAAGTCATAATCGCGATGTACGACAAGAACGATTAAACACGCTCTATTTTTGAATACGAAGCTCACGCAAAGTAGTTCAGAAGACTTTCTGGCTCAAAAAAATACAGCGTACTAGACTCAGCCTATCATTTCCTAGGCTCAATATAGTTTGATTATGAAACAGTTGCTTATGTGAACAGATAAGAAGCAGTCAAAAATATCGAAAAATAAAAAAAAGCATAAGTCGAACTCAATTCTATTCAAATACAAAGCATAAATTCTAACTTTAAAAAAGGAGGCAGAGATATCTACTATCGCATAGTGATTGGAAATAATCTAGTATAGACTGAAGTGCTTAAGAATTCGTCTTAGCAACATTCAGTTGATATAAAAAAACGCATTTATGCTGAGTCTAGATAAAGTAGAATAATGCTTTTAGTATGGTAAAGTAATATACTAAAGGATAAGATTATTGGAGTCGCATCCATTTCACTTTAAGGACTCTCTTCAGGTTAAAAAAATGTGATCCTTATTGATCCCGAGACCAAAGAAGAAATAGGTTCTTCTATCGTTACTCTAACGACCAAACAAGTTGCAGCAAAGACCATTTTGATTGATAACGTTACTGTATCTTTATCAGTACAAGGAGCCGATATGATCGGCGAATCATAACCTTATTTAGTGTTCAGAATCGGTGGAGCGACCTCACGTACATAAAGCGGTGAAAAAAACACAAATAATTTTAGACGAAAACTTGAACTAAAATACTCAGATGAGTAAACTATGACTGTCGAAGTTTGGGATGAAGATGTGACCAACGATGAAAAACTCTACTAAGAAACTGTCAAATTATCATAGCTGAAAGCAAAGGGAGAACTTAATTTAAAACGAAATGGCAAAAATGATAAACTATCATTTAAGTATGAAATGAAAGAAGTCAAAGTTATGAGTCCTTAGGCTAGAAAACCTTCATAGAAAAAGTTAAGTCAAAGCGTAAGCAAATATTTATAAAGATCAAAGTCAAATAAGTAGAAGAAAAACCTCAAGCTTAAAAGGTATAAAGCGGTCGATAGAAAGCATTACCCAAAAAAACTGAAAGAAAAGAAGAAGAACTGATTAATCAAAAGTTAGGTGAATCTGCGCCTAAGAAAACAGACAGAAAGTAAGTCGGTCAGGAAGTGTTTGTTGGTAATAATTCTTCTTCTGAAATTCCAAAAAAACATACTACAACTCAAGAAAATGACGTCGATTTGAATGGTAACTACGTTAAAAACAACGACGTTAGCAGAAATAATCAGACTATTACACTACCTTCTATCATCGGAGGTGCTTATAACAACTATGGAGACAGTAAGCCTTTTTATATATAGGAATTTTTGATAAACAAAGTGCAGCAACACTTCAAAGAAGCATACATGTATACAGCATGCCGAAAGCACCTCGTTTCTCTAACTAAACTAAGTATAGTGGATAACCTTCCTACTGTATGGATTCTTGTTTCAAGCCAGGATCAAACAAGGGTGTAGGTTTTGGTTACGGAAGCAAAAAACAGTTTCCAGATTGGATGACTCGCAACATGAAATAGAACCCTGCACCTGGATCTTATATCCAAAATTTAGTAGACATTCGCTCAAAAGGACCTAGCTTTGGCATTAGTCATAAACACTATGAGCATGTGATGATTCCAAAAGAAAAACGCAGTGTAAACGCACAGGCCAGAAGTAATTTATTGTATATATTTAGAATTATCACCTATCCGAGAAGTCCCTAAATGATTTCATTCTAAAATTTCATTCACATCTATAATATTAGCATATAAATAAAATGAAACCTGCACCAAAGCAGTCAAAGCTAAGTATAAAATCAAAAATTCAATGCATGAACGAAAAACACAAAGATGAATAGATAAAAGTAGTTTGTCTGAACCCGAACTGCAAATAATGTCCGCTACTATGCTCGGTATGTCTCACGTAGTTCTCTCATTAAAAATGCAAATACAATCTAATAACTTTGAAATAACTTGAAAAACAGAATCTCTGGAAGATGGAGAACTGGCCCACTCGACGCTAGCATTTTGATGTTAAATAAAAGCTTCGGCAATACGACGATCTCATAGAACTGGACGAACTTATTTAAAGGATTGGTAGCTAACTTCGTGTCAAAGTCAACAAAGCTATAGACTAACTTAAATAAAGCGCCAGAACACGCTATAGATTGCTCATAGAAAAAAGATAATACGACATCGAACCTCTTAGAGAAATATACCATCAGGCTTATAACGTAGACTAGGTTCAGAAGATTGTCAGCGATATTATTGCTTGGAGAAAAAACATCTATCAAGGGATTGAAGCACTACAAGATTTCAAAGCAAATTAAGATAGAACACTTGCCATCAAAGAACTAGATATACTTTTGACTTCAGGAAAGTTTCCAGTCATGCCTACTTAAAAGATTTCAGATAGATCTTTCAAAGTCATTCTGTGGCAGTTGCAGAATCTACCTAAATAAATTTTTGGATAAAAAAAAGTGACTAATACACTTTAATTTTTGAAATAAACCATTTAAGATGACGATGGAATATACGAAGGTTAGACTAGTAACGGTAAAAAACACGGTACTGGTAAATATTATTTCAAGAATGGCAACATTTACGAAGGCGAAATGTTCAAAGGAATGATGCAAGGAAAAGGAAAATACATTTGGGCCAATCAAAACGTTTATGAGGGCACCTTTTTGATGGATAAAATGAATGGACAAGGCAAACTAGTGTTTGCGAACGGTGATGTCTACTAAGGTTAATTTATCAATAATCGAGCCTGCGGTTAGGGCAAAATGGTCTCGCATACTGGCTAGGCTTATTAGGGTCAATACATGAATAATCTGAAACAAGGTAAAGGTAAACAGTATATGAAAAACGGAAATATCTATTAAGGAGAATTTTTCGAGGGTAAATGGCACGGGCGCGGAAAGATTATGTTCCCAGATGCCACTATCTAATAAGGAGTTTGGCTCTAGAATTCTAAACAGTGATTAAAATTATTATTAAGAAAAAATAGTGATTACCTTTTATCAATTATTTTATTTAGATGCATTGGCTTATAATAATAATCTAAGTTGCAAAAATGAAAAATTAAACTCCAAAAAAACCAAAGCTTGAACCGATTCCCGTCAAAAATAAATAAAAAATCAAATAAACTCAACTTGAAGTAGCTGATGTATAGCTAACATTTGAGTAGATTCCTCCGCAGGTTCAAAATATTATTTCATCTAAACCTAATAAAAAAAATAAAGAAAAAATATAGATCACATAACAGAAGGCTTTGAGATACTAGACTTACGCGTCTCTCAAAAATATAAAAATAGACGGAAAATTAACCATTTAATAGACTGATAAGAAATTTATTGAAAGCGTGAATAAGATTTCAAGGACTCAGGAAAACATATTGGCTAAGTTAATCGATTCTCATAACAATCAGCTGACCTAACTGTAATGCGAATAGATACATTTCAGAGCTTTAAGACATAGGTTAGCTAATATTGTCAACGAAAACAGTACTAAAACAAAGAAAGATACTGAAAAATAACGATTTTTAAATGCCTTATCGTGTCGCTGTGGCTGTGAAAGGATTCAAGGAGATCGATTTCCTCTCTGCAGCCGATTATAAGAAATACCTATTCTTGGAGCTGGAGTCATTCTCTACTTCTTTTTTCTGAAAACCATTTTCGTTAATATCCTGACCTTTCTCATAATTTATTCTATTTTCGCATTTGTTACCAATTTAATGCAAGATGCAGCTCACTCTTGTACTGATTCTTACTGCATTTTTAAATAAAACAGTTCAGATTAAGTTAAAGCTAACGCCAACTATTTTGAAATAGTGCAAAGTTGGCTAGGATGCGCAGCTATGATTGTCTGGATCATAATCGATAGATTTGTCAAAAAATATGGGATTAAAAAAAACAAAATTATTGATATGAATCTTTTGAGTGCATCTGACTATGCGATAAAAATTGACAATTTGCCTTATGGATAGTATACTTAGCAATAGCTTGCCGACTATTTGGAAAATATTCATGAAAAAGCGCAGCATACAGAGTCAGACGAACATAATAAAATGTTCCTTTCAGCAATAAATAATAAATAAAAAATGAAAGAATTGATTGATATTAAAAATTAGTAAAAAGTAAAAGCAAAGAAAGAAGGACTTACTCGAGTCAAAAAAATAAACTAAAAGTTATAATAAGGGATTAGTCTATAAGATAAATTAAACGAATCATAAGAAATAGATGCTCCAGTTATGGAAGCTTTAGTCCATCAAGTTGATTTCGCATACATGTAGTCTGAAAGATCAAAACACGGCATCTAATCAATCCAGATAATATATAACATGTAATTCAGCCGCAACATGAAACAAAAAATAATAGATATTGCTGTAGATATTCCAAAATATGTCAAGGAAAAGCAAGGCAAGTATATTATCTCTAACAAGTAAAAATACTAGCAGCTAAAAGCTGATGTTATTTTAGCCTATTAACTCTTCGAGGATCTGAGAAAAAAGTTTTTAAATGATAGCTCTTTCAGAAGAAATATCTCTACTCGCACAGCCATAGTCAAATTTAAAGATCCTTAAGATAAAGACAAAATTTTGAAAAAATATGGCAAACAAAACCTGAGTATATTCAAACAATTAAAGTAAAAAATTCAATCAATCTGTTTTCAGAACAACAGTGAGCTCATATTCAAAGGTATAATCCCTGATATCGCGCGTGCGCCTGAACCTAGCGACATTGTATGGTAAAACTGCTAAAAGAAAGAAAATGCTTGCAGAATCTTATTCATATACTTTGTGACTTTTGTTATCATTTTGGTAAGCTTTGGTATCATGATCGGGCTGTAGTACGTACAGAAAATAGTAGCAGATGATGCAAAAAGCAATAAGGCAGGATAGTTATAAGGATCAAATCTTGCTACAATTATCAACGTGCTAGTTTCAATAGTGATACAGATAGTCAACAAAGTTTTGTGGGTACTTTTGTCCCTTCTTGTTGCTCTTGAGTATAATCACACTAACACGACAACTATCATATCCATCATGAACAAAAGCTCAGCCGCAATGTGGATCAATGTAATCGTCTTGCCTATCATAACAAATTACGTTTTCAATGATAACTACTATTCCTCCAAGGGGTTGGCTGGTATAGTATTTGACTATCATATCACTTCTCTTGCCGTTATAGTCTTCACTAAAATGCTTGATCCAATTTCTCTCATTTTGAAAATTTTATTAGGAATCAAATGTATCAGACGGTTCTGGATAAAACTTGATTATCAGAAAAAGGAAGAAGATGAATAAGGTTAGATCAGCTAAAGTCAAATGAAAAAAGTTTACCAGTTGTATGAGGCGCCTTAGTTCTAGACAGCATAATACTACGTTTTTATCATGTCTATAATTGCTCACGCAGTTTTCTTTAGCCCCCTTCAACCCATTTTAATCCTTTTTGCCCTCGTTGAAGTGTTCGTATTTTATTGGTTCAGCAAAATCAGAATATTGCGTTTCACTAAAATACCTAAAATGACTTAAATTCTTATTTTCTAAACTGCTCTTTATATGCTTATGCTCGCACCTATCATCTTTGGAGTCGGCCTTTTTTTTAATAGCTATGCAGCCAACAGACTAGATAATCAAAGATAATTTATCTACATAGCTGCCATAGTATGCTTGGGTGTAGGAGGCTTAAACTTTTTCAATGTCAAGGGCATTTTTAATAAATTAGTTGATGCTTTTGTTTTTTGTCTTAGCTTCCTTTCAGAATAAAACTTTTTATCAAATGATTTACAAAAACAGAAGGAAGTGATGGAGCAGAGTTAGTAAGATCATTCCAATACAAGAATAGAAACTTATTACAAAGATAGCAATTCTTTAACTCTTTTAGGATTCTAAAATTTTCTTTTAGGGTAAGCCAAACTTTCTCATGTTTAAAAAGAGCTTCAAAAATACTGTGAAAGTCATGTTACCAAGAAAAGATATGACCGAGATTAGTAGGTAAACGTGTAGAAAAGCAATGTTGCAGAATCTTAGTAATCTTTTATAGATAGAGTGGATCCTTTAAAAGACGATTCGATTTTCTAAATTCGCAAATGATTTCACTTTATAATCATTACAATTATATCTTTTTTTAATACATTTCTTAACTTTACTTGTTTGAATATAAACCAATAAATTTTATATAAAACTAATCTAATAAGAATGTAAACGCAGTCTTTGGCTCAAGTTGTTCTACAAAAAATGAAATCTAAAAAGTAAGAATAATAAAAAGTTCAACCACACTACAATATCTTTAAACTATAAGCCCAATTTGCTTTTGAAAAAAATCAAGCGCTTAAATAATAAATATCATTTCTTCAAAATCAGATTAAAATCGAAGAGTAACTTTTCGAAAAACTTTAAGCTGATAAATAAGTAAGTATTCAAATATAAAGGAACTCTAGATTACAGGTATTAAAAATTTTCCGAGAATAATTATCAGACCATAATTTATTGCCTCGTAACATGTTACCCCTGCAGCTAAACAATTTTATAGAAAATGTTCTAATACATATCTAAAGGCCTAGATTTTAAGAAAAAAAACATACTAATAATCATAAAAACTTAATTTAAAACTATTCAATACACTTCTAGATATCGTATCTTTAGAAGCTTTATTAAGAAAAAAGAAAGATAAAGAAACTCGTTAGATCAACTAACGAAGACTAAAGATAGCCAACTAAAGTAGTTTTTTACATATTTAGAATAGAGATTAAATAGCATTTTTTGTCGGCAAAACGAAATCAAAGCTTAATTTTAATAAGAATATCAGGCTAATAAAACGACGTATGATGAGTATCAATTCAAAATAAATCAATTAGAATCTCGCAAAAAGCACTTGTTAAAAATAAATAATTAAATTAAAAAAAGCAAATAATTTTTGTAAAAATAATATAATCCAATTAACTATCGATCTTTTCAAGCTACTATTTTTAAACACAGACTAAAGAACTAAAATCTAAAAAGAGAGTTATCTATATTATCTCAATAATTGCAAAAAGTAACTGATTCTACCTAGAAACTTAAGCAATTAATAAATTTCAGCAAGAACAATAACAACAAGAAAAATAGACTTAGAAGTTAAAATGATCGTTCTAGATCATTTATGACAACATGGGGAAGTTCTATGAACAACAAAGATTCAAGTCTTCGCAAAGCTAATTATAGCATCTCGTTAGAAAAAAGTCAAGCAATTTCTAGCCAATTGAAAAATTCAGTTTTCAGAGCAACAACTGACAAAAGCTTTCGTTCTTAAAAACACTGATTTTTATAATAATCTAAATAAGAAATGAATCAAATTTATCATAATTTAGGTTTCGTTAGCTATCTCATTTTGTTCATCAAGATAAGAGCCTCCTGTCTAACTACATCTCTCACGTCTGCTCGATTTATATCGTTATAATTACGAGCCCAATCTAGCAAATGCTAGTAAACTTTGCCATCAGAGTAGGCAAGAGCTGAGCACAATACATTATCTCCAAAGCCAAAAGACTCACATATTGCCAAAGCATCAGGTCTGATCTATCTAAGTAACTCGAGTTTGATGTTACGGTACGTTTTTAATGATGAGGAACCCAAAACTCCCATTTCATAAAAAGAAGTAGCGTTTTCGAGAATTTTATCGATAGAATATAGTGCAAATAGCTTTAATAGAACTTTTTTGACACTCTCTGGGAGGCTTTAAGCTGAAATTCGCTTTAAATAATTTTGAGCAACCCACTGATATGAGAATGCAGCTCCTGCCTATACTAGCTCTAAGCCTGCATACTAATCCCAAGCTTTTTTAGTTTATAGACCTTTAACACTTATCCCCTATTTCATCTTTTAGTTAGCTTTTTTAGCACGCTAATAAGTATGTTGTTAAAAAAGTTTCACAATAGTTAGAGGATTCATTAGGACCTATTTACCCTAAGTGTTTAAAATTTAAATTTTTTTTGATGAATTTTCAAAAAATCGAACACTTTAATCAAGATTTTCTCCCTTTAAAGAGTTGTTCAAACTTTTTATTAGAAATCTTGCTACTTGAAGTAATAGGATAGTGTATTAACCTTAATTATTAAAATTTTACCTTCGTAGGTATAAGAACTTGAAATCTAAAGCTGTAGACTTGGTAGTCCTGAGAAACAGCTGTAACCATGACCTCCAGCAGATCTTCTAAGGATCTACAGTCCTTTGGTTGCATCTTTAGTCGCTATGGCCTTTAAAGCACTTGAAACAACATGAGCTTAGTTTAACTTGTCAAATTTATTATTTTTAGCCTCTGATAGGATGAGTTCAGACCTTTATGTATTGGTTTTTGCTGCGAAAAGATAAGCAAATGCTTCAGCTATTCTAGGAAATATTTTTTCTTGCTGCAGCTGATAATCAAGAATCGATATCTAATTGCCAAATTAATCTTTGAACTGTCTTCTGGTATAAGAATAGCGGGTAATTATAGTAGATGCCATCGCTATTTTTGCAAAACAAGTCAAAGGAGATCCAGCTCTAATCTTAAGCATCGTTGCATATGTAATTTTATCATCGCCTTCTTTGCTGTAGTGACCTTATTTAGATACTTTACTGTATCTCATCAGCATCATTTTACGAGGTATTTTGTAATTGCTGAAAATCAGATATCCGTTGTCTTTAGCGTTTGATCCTAACTTCGGGCCAACGTCCCCTACTTCGATTCCAGGAAAAGGTTGATGACTCTTGTCTCGAATCGGCACAACAAAAGCATGAATTCCGTGTTTTTTGCCTTCGATGATAAGCTGTGCAAAGACACATGCGTGAGTGCAGAAAACTCCTAGTTCTCCAATCCACCATTTAGCTGCCTTTATGCTGGGCGTATTTATGATGAAACTTTATGTTGCCTTGTCATATATGGCTTCGGTCATTATTCCTTGAACGTCAGAACCATGTGCAAGCTAAGTTTGAGCGTAACAGCCTATAATTTCTCCTCTTTCAGCTGACTAGAGAAGTTCTTTAAGTTGCTGCTCATCACAAAGATTTCTGAGAGTCGTCAGGAACATGTAGTCGTGAAGTTTTAATGGAATCTGTTATTCGAAGAAATAGAGTTTGTTGTCTTGCGTGGTTTGATTTTGTGGAAAAACTTATGTGTATCTTATAAGTTTTTTAGCGCAATGGTTGATTATGTCTTCTCTTGAACGATACAGATTGGCAGGATTGAACTGAAGTATGGGATCATTTGCGACCAATTCTTGAGCCTTAATGAAATTCTAATATTTTTGCTTGTTTCCGTGGATTAGATAACTCAGTTCACAGATGTCAAAAGAAGCTTTCTCGATTTCGCTTACAAACATAATATTAGGGCAATTATGACATCATTTAAATTCTATACTAAAAATAATCTTTTTTGATCAGGTATTTCTTTGATAACTTCTTGAACAAAAATAGAATATTTAGCATTCTTTTAGAAAAGAGCTTACCTATCCTCTATTTTTAATGATTTTAAATTTCATAAATGGAATGGATAGACGGATACAAGTTTAGTTTGACCAACAAACTCCAGTCAGTTGTCAGAAAGATTTCGAGTCTAACTTTGTAAGACGATAAAGATTTATCGGAAAACGCATAAGATATTGATTTTTTTGCAAAAAAATCTTTGTACGATACAATCCAAAAAGCACTAAAAAAGACTATAGTCACTGAAGATCAATTAGAAAAAGATTAAGAAGCGAAAGATAAAGATAATTAACCGATATATTGGACCATGACTAGCTCACAATATTCGACCATCTCCATAATGTTTACAGTAGAAATCAACTTTAGAATGGAGTATATCAAGTTTTAGTCATATCCACTTCGCAATAATCAGATGCTGACCTTTACAGCTTAGCAAATCAACTTGCTAAGCAGATTTATCATTTTCTGTCTCAACCCTAAAATATCTTTAGGAACGATGACGATCGATCCGGTAACAGGAGAGCTTACCTTACAAGCTATTAACAATTCTCTTGGGCACATTAAGAGACGAATCAAGAAGGGTTATAACTAGTTAGGAGGACTGATTGATGTATAATTAAAAGACCATTAAAAAATATGGAAAATGGCTTTATCAAGTTTTTTCAATATGCTCGGAATTCGTGAAAAAATTGTCAAAAAAGACAATTTTTGGAAGATTTATAAAGATAAATAAAATGCGCACTAAAAATAAAAAGTCGCTTTATTAACATCATATGTCAATCAGAGCTACATTTAGTACCCATTTATGTTCGAAGAGATATACTCAGCTCAAGGAGTGCCATCAACACGCAAGATAAGATCTGCTTTTGCTAGTGTTCCTGACAAAGTTAAAAAGAAAAGAGCCTTTGATATAGCAATCAGGGCATTTACCTATTACTAGCAAAAATTTATTAAAGATATTTCGAAAATTCTATAATTTTTTGTTTCTCCTTAGTTTATTAAGCAAGAAAATGAATCTAAAATATAGTAAATTTCAGACTAGTAGCGTGAAAAATTAGCTAACAAATTGCTAGTGGATCGCTATTAAGGAAAGTTTCCGATTTACTCTTAATTAAAAGTCGATTAAGTTAGACGCAGACAAAATCTGCATAGAACAAGCTTCAGTGATCTCAAACTTATGCATATTTGGGGTCGAAAGATTTAGGATCAACAAAATACACTCAACGTTATAGTTCACAAATAGACACAACCTAGTCGACATGTAAATTAAACATAGATTCTTAAATTAATGTAAAAAGGACGCTCTTTTTTCATCACAAGGTACTACTACTCAAAATAACCTGAGTTTGCCAATAGCATTTTGATGGAATACAGTCCATTAAAAAGTATTGATTTTTATCTAACTTCTCATAAATAATTCGTTTCTCTGTCGACTAAGCTATTTTTTCTTTATGAAATAGCGATGGGCGTTCGTTTTCTTAGAGATTTTGACATCTATCATAACGATCTCAAGCCTCAGAATATTCTTCTTAAAATTATGGGTAATAAAATACAAGCGACTTTCTTTCTGAGATTAATTGACTTCGGATAAAGCATCAGCAAACGCTTGCCAAACTAATTACAAAATAGACATACATACAAACGAGGATATACCATACCTTATGCTCCACCTTAACAAATTTTATAGCATAGATATAACTAAAAAACTGATGTTTTTAGCTTAGGAGTCATGATATATGAGATCATCTTCGATGCATTCCCTATGGAGATATACAGAAAGGGTAAAAAAGTATACATAAATTAGAATTAATACCTTAAATTTTTATCAATGGCACCTTAGAAGTGTCAACAATACAGTCTTCCTGGCTATATGCATGTCATATATGAGCTAGTTTTACGCTGTATCAATCCGAGTCCATAGAAACGACCGTCGATCGACTGGATTTGTCTGATAACAAAAGAGCTGATTAATGAGACCAGCTAGCTTAGCCCTTACTAAACTATTTGATAGTATTATGATCAACAACACTTAATAGATTTTAAATCTGATAAATTTATCAACAATACAATGATAGCCTACATTTTCATAGCTGTCGGTGTTCTTCTTTTGATCATCTATTTAGTGAAAAGTCGTTCAACTGACTCATCTCGACCCACCTAACCTTCTTCTCCAGTTAAAAATGGTAAGACAAATAAATCAGAAGTATCGCAAGAAACATCTACCAGCTCTGATGTCAAAGTCAGTAAAGGAAGATTAAGGATCTTTTACGGTTCCCAGACAGGCACAGCTGCTAAGCTGGCTGCACAGTTAGGGGAATAAGCAACTTAAAATGGATTCTAACCTGATGTAATGGACATAGGCGATCTCAAATACGAGCATTTTTCTGTAAATTTGTGATTATTTAGTCACTCAACGAAATATCAATCTTCCTGATGTCTAATACAGGCTAAGGAGAACCTCCACAAAATGCCGTCAAATTCATGAATGTTCTCAAAGGACAAGATTCCCTATCAGAAATCAACTAAGTCAACTGGAGCAAAATAAATTTTGCAGTTTTTGGCTTAGGAAGCACTCAATACGAACAATATAATGTCACCGGAATCAACACTGATAAGTTGCTTTAAAAAAATGGAGCTAAAAGAGTTTATGCTTTGGGTCTTGGAGACGATAACTGCAGTCTTTAAGATGATTTTATGTAATGGAGAAAAGGTCTATGGCAGCCCCTTACAGCCTTCAGATTAGCTAATCCACTCCAAGAGGCAGCTGAATAAGTCATCGTTAGAAAACAAAGCAATAATGATATTCCTCTTGATTACATTTCAAAAGAATAGCCTACTCTGGCTAATTTCAAACTTTTCTTCAAAAAGGATGCTTAAGATTTTTAGTGGTCATAGTAAGATCTTGATTTTAAAACGAAAATATCTCTAAAAGCATAGCTATCAACAGTCAAAGGCGTAAAGCAGTTACGTCAAAACGAAAAAGATGGCTCTACTTTATAAGTATAGATTCAAATGCCGCAGCAACAAGCGTATCAGACTGCTGGTAACATAGCTATTTACAGCAAAAATGACCCTAAAATCGTTCAACAGATACTTGAATATTTCCATATTGAGTAGAATAAGCTAGACAAAAAAATAGGAATTTCTCTGATCCAGCAAAATAAAAAAGTCAAACTAAACTTTGTGCCCAACACTTTAAGAACTCTTCTTTAGGATTCTATAGATATTCAAGGAAAATTGTCAAAATCAGTTCTAAAAAAGCTAAGCAAATTTGCCTCAAACAATCAACAGTATTTTGTTGATAACTCGAACATTAAGAGCACAGACGAATTCAAAAGAATAACCGAGGTTTAAAATGGTCAAAATTGGTACAATCTTATCAAGTTGATCAGATAGCATCAGGTTAAACTTACTTTCGAAGACTTCATCGAGCTTTCTGATTCAGTAGCACCAAGACTGTTCACTATTGCATCTCATCATCTGACTCAATCAAACGTCATCGTGGCAGCCAGTATCGTTAATAACGGACTCATTTCTAAGTATTTCCTGGCCTCTCCTCGCTCAATCAGAACAGAACTAAGAAAATCGACCTTTACTGACAGCATGGTCTGGAAAAAAGTGATCTTCATGGCAGCAGGAACAGGATTCGCACCTTTCCGAGGCTACCTTCAATAGAAATAAAAAAGAATAAAATAAGGCCTAAGCGTGCCTATCGTCAGCTTGTTCTTCGGATGCAAACACGAGTAAGGCGATTTCATTTACAAAAATTAAATACTAGGCTGGCGGGATTCAGGAGTAGTAAACAAACTGCACTTGGCCTTTTCAAGAGACACCTAAAAAGTAAATATTTAATAACAAAGAAAGTTTACATTCAAAACCTATTAGCGGATTCTTAATAAGAGTTGAAGTAACTTGGTCACTGCAATTAAACGGCAATTTATGTATGCGGATCCTTGCCTATGGGCCACTCTATTGTAGAATTATTAACTAGCAAATTCGGTGCGGAAAAAGTCAAAGAAATGTAAGAAAAGGGTAGAATAGTCAAGTAACTGTGGTGATTGATAGTCTTAATTTATTTTACAACATTGAATATGAATGAAGATTGGCTGAAAATATAAAAATTATAATATAAATCAAGATTGTTTCATGTTTGAAAGTATAGCATTAATGCTTGCATATTATACTTATTTTACCTACCAAAGATGATCCACAGCTGAGTCAATTTGTTTCATCCATCTAGTTTTATTCTCAATCGCTCGCCACTCGCTATTTAGTCTTCTAAGTTACTAATTTGCCCTTAATTGTTCAAGCCTTCCTCTTCTTTCATGCTATATGATCACATTCAGCTGCTTTACTTTATCCATCAGCTATTTTCTTGAGTTTTATTACTTGGACAGCATATTAGTTTTAAATTATTTAAATGAAACCTATAGCTATTTGTAGTCTTTTAGCAACTCTTGTTGTTTTTAACTTTTACTTGTGTTCGCTTACTGTAGTTGCTTAGACTATACCTAAAGCTGGCTTAAATTTTATTTTTTTTAGTTCAGCTCATGCTACAACATTTTTATTAAAATTTAATTTTACTAATGCTTCTGGCTTAGCTGTGTCCATTTCTATTTAAATTATATATAAGATTTTACTTATTCTTTTATTTTTTTGAGCTAATCATCTTTCAAAATATTCTATTTTTAAACCTATGCTAGTTTTTTTATAAGTTGTTCTTGCTCTTTCTTCATATATTAAACTCTTTATTACAGAAAAACAATTTTGTCTTTGTACTTCTGCTACAAAGCTTAGATCTCTGCTTTTTACCAGTTTTTCTGCGAAGATTACTCAGGAATAGATTGAAAATTGTTGCGGTAGTCATTGATTTTGTATATAGGAGTTATAGCTGATTTTTGTACACTGAACTTAGATTAACTTAGATCTCTATAAGTTTGACTGAAGTTAAATCCTTTAGGGCGACCTATTATAGGAGATTCTAATGCATAATTTAAAGAAAGCGGCAATATAGACTCATTTGTAAGTTCTTTATCTCTTAAAAGTTGTTGGTAGTCTACTTTTATTTTGTTATACTATCTTTCGAGTATTTCGACGCGAGTCTGCATTTTTAGCAGCTACACACTACGATTTTCATATTTTTCTTTTTACTATTTCCAATACTTGATTTACTCTTTGAGCCTTTTGATTTCTTTCTGTAGCAATTCTTTATCAAAAGAGTGAGCACCTTCCTTGGCAGATGTTCTGTCTTCATACAACCTATCTTCTCTGAGATACTATTTAGGATTGATCGAAGAAGTACGCAGCATACTTTATCTGAAAGAATTATCTCTATTTGGTCTTTACATGATCTTCGAAGTGAAAGTGTTGTAAGATTGATGCTTGCGAAGAAGCGGACTGACAGAAGGATGAGGCTACTAAAAATAATTTTTTCTTTAGTCAGGATAATTCTGATGCAGGTATTTTATGAATTGATTGGAAGTAGGAAGCTCAAACTGCTTGAAACTTCGCACACTTGATTGATACATAGATAGCTATCCGTTCATCGGCCAATATTATTTATTATTAAAGACAATGCACAAACCAAATCAAATATTATGTAGCGATGCCATAAACAAAATCATATTTTAGAAAAAATAAAAATAAAATATTTTATAGAATATTTTAAGACTAAAAATGATTTAAACGATAGCTAATATGTATAAATATAAAAATTTAGATAATTTAAGTAATTATTAGTAATCATCACAAAAGTTTTAAAAGACGCTCTATCCATGTCTGTTCTCCTAATATTTGACTTAGCTGTTGTATTGTAGCACCTAATGTATTTGAAAATTTTGAAAATTATTATCTAAAAATCAACCCTAGATTGATTGATTCAAACGCATCTTTTCGTCTAATTTACTATTTTCTTTAACTTAAAATATTTGATGCAAATCGAAGCGAAGGACTTTGCTAGACCTTCCCAGTAAATATTCCGCTATTTCCGGCATGAAGAGTGGCATAATAGTTCTATACTTAAGGAATTATCAACTTGAGAATAACGTTAAATTTGTTAATAATTAAGTTTGAGTCAATTACATTGAATAGTGAAAGTAAGGCAACAGCATTAATTTTTCTGAATAAAAAATATAATACGCAGCGGCATGAGATGTTAGATGTTGCATATTGCTGAAATAACCTTAATAAAAACTTTCAAAGGGTAGTCCTACTGAATTGATGAAGCCGAAAAAAGAGTCTCTATGAAGAATAATGTATCGATTTACTATAGATAGGAGTGAGTTTCTGACAGTTGATCCGAGCTCGTTATTGCTACACAGATCTTGAAGAATAACTTTCAGCATAGTGTCAGAATTAACTTGCTCTAGACTGTAACGAGTGATTAAAGTGATTTGAAAAGACAAAGCTGCTATTTTTAGCTTGTCTCTTTATTATTTTTATAAATCGTCAGCTTCGTTGTAGCAGTCAGCAACTATGTTTACAAACTGACCTGGCTAGTCTGGAAGCAGACACGAAAGCATGTATTCTTACAAAATATATACTAAAGTGGCTGTTTTTCTGTGCATATTTTTGCGAAAGTGTGTCTATATTAAATCAAAATTACATAGAATAAATCGATGTATATGCTATCGCATTTTTGAACCGGAGAATATTAGCGTATAGCTATGTACCACAAGTGAAATATTTTTTAGTAATTCGGGTTCGAAAGATCCCCAAGATGATTATTTAAAAGAAA